>Ga0209906_100054_pt1 | contig 212425 bp, 213 predicted proteins | sample FECB24metaG_FD_188303 | JGI IMG/M metagenome (GOLD analysis project Ga0209906, IMG submission 188303) | Cyanobacterial communities from the Joint Genome Institute, California, USA from Joint Genome Institute, California, USA - FECB-24 metaG... ...
GCAGAGCCGTCGAATGCGCCACCATAACCTACAAGGAGATCGTTGCCGGCGCACAAACTAACGGCGCCGCACGAAATCGCCGGCTTCAACCCAATGCTATGCCACCTGCGTTAGCTGGATAGGGAGATCGTCCGGATCGAGCATGCCTGCAACGCACGGCATGTCATAAAATTTCGCTTCCTGCCTTTGGAGGATGAAGGATTTGTCGATCTTAGTTCGATTACATACGACAATCGAATAGCCGACAGCATTGAAAACGGTTTTGTGTCTTTCGGTTTCTCGCCCACCAAAAGCCGTATCGTAAACCTGGAACTTGCCAGTAAAGGCAGTGGCGCCGGCTTTGATCCCGCAAGGTTCGTTATCTTGCTGGATCTACACGCAGAATGACCGATACCAGCTCGCTGATTTTGGTTCGGGTTGCGGCAGGCTGCCAAGGCTGGTCGGATGATCGGCGCCAGTCAGGCGGTCATATAATCCGCTTCTCTCCTCTTCCAGGATCTCCTGGCGACCTTCGGCATCGGCGGGTCGACCGACCGGCTGTCTGCCCGGCTCCTGTCAGCCTGTCAGCCCGTCTGACTGACGCCGGAGAGTGCTTGACGGCGCGTCGCGGTCGGTAGCCGGCTGCCAATCGCGCCGCGTCGCGGCACGCACAGCTTTTCCAAAATCGTGTGGATGTGGTTCTTGACTGTCGCAGGCCCAATCCGAAGTTCATTCGCAATTTCCTTGTTGGACAGCCCGTCTGCGACCAACTCGGCGATCTGATGTTCCCGGCGCGTCAATGATGTTTCCGTCATCGCGCTGTTGCCCGCCAGCGCTGAGACGCGTGCGCACAACAACGCTGCCATGCGTGGCGAACAGCCGACCTCGCCGGCCAGCGCCCGCTCGACGGCGCTGACGACTTCCGCAAGTGTCCCGTCGCGCCCGACAAAACCCGTCAATCCCGCCTCGGCACAGGCAAGGCCGGAAGCATCGCTGCCGATGCCAAAGCCGATGACCGGAACGTTCGGCCATGTGACCCTGATCAGGCGCGCGACCGACAGCGCATCGGTTGCCGACGAGTCCAGCAAGACTGCATCGGTCGCAACCGCGCGCATCACGGCGGTTGCCTCCGTGGCACTGGTTGCCCCAACGATCTGCAAATTGGCCGATTGCGCCAGTCCTAACGCGATGCCTTCACGGTACAACAGGATATCACTGACGATGAGCACTCGCGGGCGCATCTGAGCGCCGCGCGCAGCCCCAGCTTCTTTAAACATGACCACCTCCCGCAACTGCACGTCGAAAGATTTTTCAGCGTTTGGACTGGACCGCTTAATAGTCCGTGCCTGACGATCATTAATACTCTGTAATCAACCATGGACGTCGGTCTGCAGCCGAGTAGATCAGCGCAAACTATATTCCCCCGCGCCTATTCGTGGCGGCGACGTTAATATTATCAAGTTGGCCGGGATTCGCAAACCCTCCACGCCCCTACCCATCTGGAAGCCATGCTGCCGGCAGAAAGAATTGGGCCGCAGTGCGTTGTGGTCCGGACCATCCGGTCTATTGACACTGTAATCGCATAGCGATTCGGGTTGTATCGCAGTCACCGGAATGACGGCCGGAGTCCTAGTGCCATCCATCCGGCATGGACCCTTCCCCCATCCATTTCAGCGCCGTCCGGCCAATGTCGTCAGGCCTACCCCTCGCCTAGTTTCAAGCCTCGGGCTTGTGAGGAGGCAGCAATCACTATCCGCGTCCAGCTTGGCACAATGCCCAACATGCTTGGTGACATCGTGGCCCATCTCATCGCCGAATTTCCCGATGTTGAAATCGTTGGCCGCAGCGCAGGCGACGAAGCCAATGACGATGCGCTTGCCGCCGCCAGCTTGCACATGGCCGACCTGCTCATCGTTCGCGACCAGCAGGGGTGCGTCGGGCAGATTCTGTCGAACCGGGGCCTCAGCATCCTGTCCATTTCGGAGGACGGTCGGGAGGCCGACATCGTACGACTCGACGGTGAGCGATTGACGCTGGACGAGGCCAGCCTCGGCCGGATCGCAGCACGAGTCCGCGGGGGACGCCATTGATGGCAAACCACCGTGCCATCGCCGCTGCAAGTGCCACGCTGATGGGCTTGCTGCGCGATTCATACCCGAGCACGGACTTTGGTGGCGGCGGCCTCAACATCGAACTGTACCAGGCATCGAATTTCGACAAGCCGATGTCCGAAGGCTTGGCCGTCTGTCTATGGCGGGTGACGCAAAACGTCTCGCGCCGCGGGCTGGGGCCGCGCACCGACATTCATGGCAATCGATTCAGACAATCCCTGCCGATCGACCTCCATTATCTGATCGTCCCCTATGCGGCGCAGGCCGAACGCCAGCAGCGGCTGCTTGGCTGGATGATGCGCGCGATGGAGGATCTGGGGCCCCTGGTTGCCAGCCAGCTCAATCATTTCCTTGCCGAAAGCGACATTTTTGCCGAGGCGGAAACTTACGATCTTGTTCTCGACCCGCTGAGCATCGCCGATCAATTGAGCCTCTGGGACCGGATCAAGGCGATGCCGCCCTGTGCGAACTATGTGCTGCGGATGCTGTTGCTCGATAGCGAACAGCAGATCGACACCTATCCGCTCGTCACGCAGCGTAACCTCGACATGGGGGTCGTGCAGTGACGAGTGTGCGCGTCCTCGAACGTGTCACGCGCCACGCACCGATCGGGTTGCGATTCCGCGATACCGCGACCGGGCAGATCATCAACAGCGACCTGATTGTCACGATTACATCGAGACATAACCGGCTGCGCTCGGTGACGTGCGCCGTGAACGGCAGCGGCGTCTGGTACGCCCAACGCTTTCCAGGCATCAGTGACACGCCCGAGCCGGCGGGATCACCACCCGACGACGGTTTCTGGGCCCAGCCGCGGATGGCCTGCCGCGTTTCGGTCAATGACCAGGCCGGACGCTTCCTGCCGCTTTCCGTCGATATGGATTTCCCGGTGAAGGGACTTGCCAACTGGCCAGGCTGGGCCGCCTTGCCGCCGGGCCCGCTAGCGGCCCTTACCGATGATGACGGATCAAGCCCGCCAAACCCTGTCATCAGCCGCGATGCACTACCGCTGTTCAGCGCGGCCGGCCGCTCGTCTCCCGCACCATTGGCCGAAATCCGGTGCCAGCTTGCCTATGCCGATACCGAGGCGCCCGCTGCATGGGCGCTCGTGACAGCGTCCCATGCCGGCCGCGTTCGCGCCATTGCCCAGGCAGACGAAAAAGGCCGTGCGGTCCTGTTCTTCCCCTATCCGGAACGGCCGCGGGCATCGCTTGCCGCCTCACCCCCGGCGATCACGGACTTTCGGTGGAGCATTGCTTTGGCGGCCTATGCCGACCGGCTCGACCCGGCGCGGCCACCCGAACTGACAGCGTTGATGGGCCAGCTGAATTCCGCGCCGCGTGACTTGTTCGCGTCGACTGAATCACCGCTCGAGCTGTTGCCGTCGCAGCTCCTGAGCTTTGGCCGTCCCCTGACATTGCGGACATCCCAGACGCCCAGCGGCCCGTCATCGCACCTGCTGATAGCTCCATGAGCCGACAAGGAGAAAGCTAATGCCCGAGTATCTCGCACCCGGTGTCTTTGTCGAAGAAGTGTCCTTTCGCGCCAAGTCGATCGAAGGCGTTTCCACCACCACAACCGGCTTTGTCGGGGCCACACGCTATGGCCCCATCGACATCGAGCCCGAAATCGTGACCTCGCTTGTCGAGTTCGAGCGCGCCTATGGCGGCAAGGCGAGGCTCAGCTTCGGCGATGCCGGCGATACCGACAATTACATGTGGAATGCCGTGCGCGCCTTTTTCGAGGAAGGTGGCAAGCGGGTTTATGTCGCACGCGCCTACACACCCGAAGATGAGGATGACCCGCTGTCGGGATATGCGCGGGCAGCAACTGACAGCAATGCCGCCAGTTCGCCACCCGGCCTTCTCGATTTCAGTGTCCAGGCTCGATTTCCGGGCGCCGCCGGCAATGGCCGTGCAACGTTCACCTTCGCGCTCGGCCCCAACCGGCTCAGCCGGAATGCCGATGGCATCTTGCAGCTGAAAGGGGCCGCCGACCGCGACCTTGTGTGGATCAGCGGCATCGATGACTTCCACCTCGCGCTGCGGGATGACAGCGCCGCAGAGCCGACCTGGCGCTTCAACGCAACGGACGACGATGTGGCGTCGGGACTGGAATTGCAGGCGTTGACCGCGGCGCACGCGGCCGCCCTGCCGGCCAGATTGGCGCCGCTCGACACGCGCCTGGCCACGCTCAACAGCGACCTGGCGAATGCCATCGCCGCCGTATCGCCCGACAGGGCACTGATCAAATCGATCAGGACTGAAATCGCCGAAGTCGATGCCGAGCGGGCGCGACTGCAGCGGCTCGACGTGATGACGCTGACGGTTTCGGTGCAATTCGAACATGCCGGTGGCGATCTGCCGTTGTTCTTTGCAACCGAACTGCCGCTCGATCCGCAGCACAGCCGCAATAATGTGCCTGACTCGCTGTTTGCCTTTTTTGCGGCCGAGCCTGCAAATCTGTCACTGGCGCGAACGATCCCGCTGGTGATCGGTATGCCCGACGGCGCCACCGGGCTCGATGTTCTGCGTGACTTCCAGCAGCTTCACGACCTGGCTCTAAGTCCGCCAAGCTCGCCGCCGCCGATGCCGCTGTTCGACGCGCTCGCCGCCGGCGAGGCCAGCAGCGCTGCGCTGCGCAGTATCGTCTTGAACCTGGCGGGCGGAACCGACGGCAATACCCCGCTTCCAGCGGCCTATGAGGGGCGAGAAGATCCGCTGACCAATCGGGCCTCGGGTCTGAAGGCATTCGAAGCGCTCGAAGACATCTCGATCGTCGCCGCCCCCGGATCGACTCTGGTGGACGATATCCGTTCGCGCACCGTCATCGGCAATCTGATTTCGCACGCCGAGCGCATGAAATACCGGATCGCCGTTATCGATAGTGCCAAGGGGCAGACGATCTCGAACGTGCGCGCCATGCGGGGCCAGTTCGATTCAAGCCATGCGGCATTCTACTATCCCTGGGTTCGCATTCTCGACCCGCTGACGGGGCGCCAGAACTATTACCCGCCGTCGGGGTTCGTGGCCGGTATCTATGCACGCAACGACATTGAACGCGCGGTCTACAAGGCGCCGGCCAATGAAGTCGTCAATCTTTCGGTCGGCTTTGAAACCATGCTGACGAAGGCGCACCAGGAAGTCCTCAACCCCGAAGGCATCAATTGCTTTCGCTTCTTCGAAGGGCGCGGCAATCGCCTGTGGGGCGCACGCACGATGTCGAGCGACCCGGAGTGGAAATACGTCAATCTGCGGCGGTATTTCGCCTTTCTAGAACGCTCGATCGACAAGGGCACCCAATGGGCCGTGTTCGAGCCCAATGGCGAGCTGCTTTGGGCCAATGTCCGTTCGACCATCTCCGACTTCCTGCTCAACGAATGGCAGAACGGCGCCCTTCTTGGCGACAAGCCCGAGAAGTCGTTCTTCGTGAAATGCGACCGCTCGACGATGTCGCAGAACGATCTCGATAATGGACGTCTTGTCTGCCTCGTCGGCGTCGCACCGTTGCGCCCAAGGCAGGCGGCGCGATCAAGACCATTTTTGCGGCGCCGGGGCGTTTCATCGGCACGCTCGTCGCAGCGGGCAAACTCGGCTTCAACAATTTCAAGAAGAACATCGTCAGGCATCTGCGCGATGCGTTGTTCAAATGGCTGCTCGGCACGGCCGAAGGCGCCGGCGTCTATTTTCCCAAAAGCTTTGCGCTGGTGGAATTGCTCAAGATGGGCCTGTCGGTGCTCGGCCTCACCTGGCGCCATGTTCGCGTCAAGCTCGTTGCGGCAACCAACGAGACCGTCGTCAAGGCGCTCGAATCCGGCTTCGATCTCGTCGTGACACTCGTCAAGGAGGGCCCGGCGGCAGCGTGGCGGCAATTGCTCGAAAGTCTCTCCAACCTGAAGACGATGGTGGTCGACGCCGCCATTGATTTCGTCAAGAGTGAAGTCGTCCGCACCGCCATCGAAAAGCTGGTGTCGTTTCTCAATCCGGCCGGCGCCTTCATCCAGGCGGTGATCGCGATCTGGCGGACCATCACGTTCATCACGAGCAAGATCTCGCAGATCTGGGGCGTGGTCTCGGCCTTCATCGACGGCCTTGCGGCGCTTGCCGCCGGTACCATCGCGCCCGCCGCAACGCGTGTCGAGAATGTCCTTGTCCGCGGCATGTCGCTGGCGCTCAGCTTCCTCGCCAGCTTCGCCGGCCTCGGGAATATCCCGAGAAAGGTGATGGAAATCGTCCGGAAGATCCAGGCGCCCGTCGAGAAGGCGCTCGACAGGGTCGTCGCTTGGATCGTCGCGCAGGCAAAGAGGCTAGGCAAGATGGCCAAGCAGGGCGCGTCGATGCTGATCGACTGGTGGAAGGAGAAACTTGGCTTCACCAACAAGGATGGCGAGCGCCACACGCTGCAGTTTATCGGCGGCGACGACAACGCAAAGATGGGCATTGCAACCGCGCTCCAGCCGGTTCGTACCTATCTCGATGACCATCCGGACAAGGGTTCCGCCGACTGGAAGACGGCAGATTCGATTTTCACCATGGCGATGCAAGTCGTCTATTCGCCCGCTCTTAAGACCCAGGCCGAAAAGGACCGGCGTGCCGCCATCAAGGCCGCGCTTGCCAAAGTCAGTGCAGCGTTCGCCCGGCTCTCCGGCGATCCGCCAAAGGCCGCGGATTATGGCCGGAATTCCAGCCCGACCTATGGCAACCCGGCGCGCGTCGATGTGATTGTGGGTGCGCCCAGCAAGGGCACCATTACCGGGCGGTGGCCGGTCGACAAGCCCGGCTACAAGGAGATCTATGACGCCAGGCTGACAAACAAGCCGACTACCGATCGTTGGGTGCAGATGCATATTATATCGGAAAAAATCGGCGGCAGTGGCACGGACTTCAACAATCTCGTTCCGGCACCAAACAGCGTCAACACAGGCCCGTTTCGCAGTTTCGAGCATTCGATCCCGACGCTCGCCAAGGCCAAGTCGGGACGTATCAAGAACCGGGTGTGGGTGGAGGTGTCGATCTCGGGATCGAAAACAGCCGCTACGGGTATCAGCGGCAAGGCAGGCCTGTATCTGTGGAAGGGGCGCCAGGGCGGTAAGGCGCAATGGATGAAATCCGAAACACCGTCCTTTACCGTGAGTGCCGGCATTCCGCGCCCGCAACTGGTCAAGAAAAAGGAGCGCGTGCTGGTCATCAACTTCACATCGGCGACCGAGATGACGCGCGATCATAAAATCAATTCTGCAACAGCAGCCTTGGTCAAGCAGGGACGCCCCTACCCGACGCTTGAGATCTTCATGGAACGCATGAAGGAAAACGGCGCGACCAAGGGCCAGATCAAGGCCGTGCTCGGCAAGGAAGGAGTGACGCTCGATGGCCCATGAGCTCGATTGGAAAGACTGCGTTGCTCGCCTGCGCGCAATGCCCGACGTTTCCGTGAATGAATTCGAGATAGGTAATGCGATTTCGAAGGATGACCGGCAAATCGTCAAGCTGATGGAAGCGCCGCCGCTGCCTCAGCCGGTGATGCAACTTCTGGAGGCGGCGAATGGCGTGACGCTTTCCTGGAAGGCCAGACATGATGGCAAAACCATCTTGGGTTCGATCAACATCATTCCTTTCAAGGAGGCCTCGCTGCGGGAGGGCGCGTCTGAAGATGATGAACCTCTGGAAAACCTGTTGTGGAACGACGAATTCGAAATAGGCGTCAGGGCCCGCCTGCAGGCAATGTCGATTTTCGAGGCGATTGCCGGTCAGTCGTCGTATCTGACATACCGCACCGACGATCCTTCTGCGTCGCTGTTTCTGGTGCAAGACGACGAGATCATACCGCTGGTTCCCGAGTTCGCACAGGTCGTTGACCTGTTGCACGCATTTGCAGGCATAGACGGACTTCGTGAGCATTTGACGTACGTCGACTGGGAAGAACGCATTGCTGGCGATTCGTCGCTGCAGTTGTTTCGAACATGATGCCCCCCCGTCTGTCCTGCATCATGCCGACCGCCGACCGGCGCCGGTTCGTGCCGGCCGCGATCGCGCAGTTCCTTGAGCAGCGCCGCGACGACGCCGAACTCGTCATCCTTGACGACGGCGCCGACGCCATCGCCGACTTGATCCCTGCCGATCCGCGCATTCGCTACCTTCGCGACGACACTCGGCGTGTTCTCGGTGAAAAGCGCAACCGGCTTTGCGAAGCCGCACGTGGCGAGATCATCGTGCACTGGGACGATGACGATTGGTATGCACCCGATCGCCTTTCCCGCCAGCTCGCGGCGATGGAGTCCAGCGGCGCCGACATCGTCGGAATCGACCGTCTTGCCTTCCTGTCCGACGATGGCACGCGCGCTTGGCAATATCATTGGCGCGGTCGCGAGCGCTGGGTGTGTGGCGGCAGCCTCGCCTATCGCAGAAGCTTCTGGCAGCAGAATCGCTTCCCTGCGATCCGCAGTGGCGAGGACACGCGCTTTGTCCTGAGCGCCCGTGGCGCCACGATCCACGCAATGCCGGACAGCGACTGGCTGATCGCGCGCGTCCACGACGGCAATACCAGCCCCAAGCACACAAATGGCGGCTATTGGACGCCGCGCGAAGCCCAATCCCTGCTTGCACAGATTGCCCGCTGGACTGGCGGCGAAAATCGCCCGCCCGCTCCCGCCCGGCTTGCCAATGTCCATGCACTGCTGGCGCATGAGCGGCCGGAATGTGTCATCGATCTGGTCCGGAACCTTCGCTTCCACGATCCGGCCTCGCCCATCCTGCTTTACGATGGCAGCGCCTCGGGCGGTCTGGTCGACAGACGCCTCCCCTGGGCGCGCTGGGGCGTCGAAATCGTCGCCAATCCGCGCCCCATGAAATGGGGCGCGCTGCACGGCTTTGCGCTCGATTGCCTCGGTCATCTGCACGACCGCGACTTCGACTGCATGACGATCGTGGACTCCGACCAGGTCATGCTGCGCCGAAATTACGGCGCCTTTCTTGGCGCCCATTTCCGCGAGATCGGCCTGTTGTCGAGCGACGCGCGCCACCACCGCCCCGGTTCCCGGATCGGCCCTGTCGAAGCGGCCTATGCGGAACGGGCGTTGTGGCAACCCCTGCTCGACCGGTTCGAAGGCGGAAACCAGGCCTTTGCGCACTGGACCTTCTGGCCGGGCACCGTCATCGGCGCTGCCTGCGGACGCGTAATCGCCGACCTGTTCGGCACGCCGCACGTGCACGCGATCATGGCGGCATCGAAACTCTGGGCAACCGAGGAAGTCCTGTTTCCAACCTTTGCCAGACTGCTTGGCTTCCCAGTCAACCAGAACCCGTGCCGGGGTGACTGGACACAGTACAAGCGCCGCTGGTCGACCCGTGATATCGACACGGCGCGCAGCGACCCTCGCACCTTCTGGATGCACCCGGTGAATCGCGTCCTCGATGATCCTCTGCGTCGTCATCTTCGACAGACCAGCAGTCAATATCGCGCCGCGCCGCCGGCACAGGTCGCGCACGAAGCGAGCCGCGATACCGCGATAATGGCGACAATGCGCAGCATTCACGGCTGGCTCAGCGATGCCGAAGCCGCTTTGCTTCTCGCCACTGCGCGCGGGGCACTGGCGCAGGATGGCGCTGCCGGCCATATCGTCGAGATCGGCAGCCATTGCGGCAAGGCCACCATATTGCTGGCCCATGCCGCGCAGCATGCCGAAATCGACGCCCATGTCACCGCAATCGATCGCTTCGATGGGCTTACCGGGAGCCGCGAAGCCGCGCTGTCACGCGAACCGGCGACACGCATTCGTTTCGACCAATCGATCGCCGCTGCAGGGCTCGGTCCATGGGTTTCGGCGCGCACCGGCGAGGCCCCGGCCATTGCCCTCGAGGGGCCGATCGACCTGCTGTTTGTCGATGGCTTTCACGATTATGCCGCCGTCGCCTGCGATTTTTCGGCCTGTGAGCAAAAGCTCGGGGACTGGGCGCGCGTCGCCTTCCACGATTATGCAGACTATTTTCCCGGCGTCATGGCTTTCGTCGACGAGCTGGTGGCCAGCGGCGATTGGGAGGTCGAAGCGGCCGTCGAAACGCTGCGCATCATGCGGCGCACAAGCGCCCTGGCCGCGAAGGCCATGGTGCGCGACGCGGCTGTGGCATGACGATCTGGCAATTCTGGGAAGGTCCGCGCCCGGCCTATATCGCGCTCTGCCTCGACACCGTGCGGCGTCACCACCCTGACGTACGCCTGCTCGATCGTGCAAGCTTCGATACGTTGTGGACCGAGGATCGCGATCTTGCGATCGATGGTCTTGGCTTTAGCCACCAGTCGGATTTCATTCGCGCCTATCTGCTCATGCATCATGGCGGGCTCTATATCGATGCCGACGCCATCATCATGCGCTCGCTGTCGGTCTATGCCGAAATCGCAAGGGCCGTCGGCTTCGTCGGCTATCACGAGCCCCAAGGTTATATGAGCTGCAATTTCATGGCAGCGCGGGCGGGCCATTGGGTCATCGCCGACCATTATCGCCGCGTCGTTGCCCGCCTGCGCGATCCTCGCCCGCTCGAATGGCTCGATCTGGCTTCAACGCCGATGGACATTGCCGTGCGCGACTATCGCCGCCACAGTGTCATCTTGCCGACGGAACACATCATGCCGATTGGCTGGCACGAAAGCGAAAAACTCGCCGTACCACGCGATGACGATGGCCATGAACGGCACTTCGATGTCGATGCCGGCGTCTGGATGCTTTCCAACAACACGATCAAGACCGATCCACGCACGCGGCACCTCGCGCTGCTGCCGCGGGAACATCTTCTCACCGGGCGGAGCTTTCTTTCCTTCCTGTTCCGCGTTGCGCTCCAGCAGCCCCGACAGAATCTGGGTCTCGACGAGTCGGCCCCGCAGCCCCACCTCGGCGGTCATGAGGATCTGACCCAATATGATGAAGGCGCGTTCGACTATCTCGCGCGCCGCTTCGAGATTGGCAGTTTCCTCGATGTCGGATGTGGCCCTGGCGGCATGGCAGCCTATGCCTTGTCACATGACATCGCGGCACGCGGCATCGACGGCGATCCCCGCCATGCGCGAGGTTCACCGCTGATCATCGAGCATGATTTCGCCACCGGTCCGCTCGATGCCGGCCATTTCGATCTTGGCTGGGCCGTCGAATTCGTCGAGCATGTGGAAGAACAGTATTTGCCGCATTTCATGGCGACCTTCAGTGGATGTCGCCATGTTTTCATCACGGCGGCTGTCCCCGGACAACCCGGCCATCACCACGTCAATTGCCAGTGGGGCGATTACTGGATCGCGCGCTTTGCAGAGGCAGGATTTGACCATGACGCTGAAGCAACCGCCGGCGTCCGGGAAGCATCGACGATGAAAAGCGGGTTCACTGCGCAGACTGGGCTGGTTTTCTGCCGTCGCGCTTGATCCTGTCCATGCCGTCCCTGGGCCGATCGGCCATGCCGACGTGTGTGCAGGGGGGAAACGCCCGCATCGCTCAATAACAAAACCACGACCCCAAGACGCGCGTGGTAATTGTCACTGACTCCGATTAGCAATTCTGCAATTATTCCGCAGGTGTTTCGACTCGTTTGGCGGGAGGATGATCATGATGTTGCAAGGCAATCATAGAATTCGTGATCTCGATCTCTTGGCCGATACACCCATCGACTTTTGCACCGACGGGCTGAAAGACATCACCAATCGCTTCAAGCGGGGCTCGCGGCGATGGCGATTGCAGCGTTGCCTACGCCGCGGCCATGAAAGACAATCGTTGCTGTCGAGCAAGCCCCGACTGACGGCGAACGCCCCATAGGAACCGGTTTTCCGCGAAGGATCGCCGCGATGACAAAGCTGGTGATGACGTCCAACGACCGGTTCGAATTGCTTTCCGAAATCGACTTTCTGGAAGCCGGCACGAGACTGGCCGCGGGCTGGGGCGGCCTTGTCATTCCCGATGCGCCCAAGCTGGAAGCCCTTCTTGCCGATGGTACGGCGCGTCTGCGCCAGCCTCAGATGAAAGCGGCAGCGAACGCCGGTGGTCTGGGCGACGCCTACGCCACGGTTGTGGCCATGCTCGATCGATTGGAGGTGATGGCAGGCAGTGATGCAGGCCAGGCTATGCTGCGTTTGCTGAGCCGGGTTGATAAATTCAGCGACGATGGCGCGGGGGAAGCGGGCGGCGACCCGGGCCTTGTTCGGCTGCCGTTGTTGTCGGTGGCGCAAGCAGGCGGCAGCGCGCCGTTGTCGTTCAACGTCGGCGCCAACGCCGCAATTGCTTTCGAAGCCGGCGACTGCTGGCCTTATCGCAGCGATTCTGCCAGCGATGCGGGCCTAGACGGCCTTTTGAGAATCGCAGTCGATGGCGAGGCCGAGGCCGGCGCAGACGCTTCATTGCCGCTGGGTTACGCGAGCCTCACGCTCGGCGCCGATGTCAGGCGCGCCGCCAGTCTCGCTTGGTATGTGACGCCGGCCAGCCCGTCGCAGATCTTTGCCGATGCGGTCGTGTCGGCCGTCTCCCAACTGCCGTTGCCGACTCGCTTCGACGCGCTGTGGAACGCCGTCCAGACCAGCAATCTGAAAGGCGTCATTTTCGCCATCGATGGTGAAATCGCCATGGCGGCCGACGTGTCCCTCGCCACATCCGGGGTGATCGGCGGGGTCGGCGGGATTGGCGGTGCCGTGACGATCAAGGCGCAGATCAGGCGCGCGTCGAGGTTCCAGCTGTCCGCCCGGGCCATCGGCAAACCCGGTGGTGGCGTGCCACGGCCGGTCGTCGTGACGGTAACGAGCGCCAAGTCGCGACAAACTACTTTGGGTGTCGATTTCGCCGTGACGCTGCATGCGACCGACTTGCGCGAGAAAACCGCCAGCATTGTCAGGAACGGCATCGCGACCTGGGATGCGCGGCTCGCGCCGATCGAGAAATTCCTGTCGCCCGGCAGTTTTCTTCGCGATGAACTGGCCAGTCTTCTCGACGCGAGCGTGGCGACAATCACGAGCGACAGCGCGCTGCAAGCGGCGCTGAGGGCAGAAGCGCGCCGCAGTCTGGGCCTTGAGCCTGGGGAGGCCGAGCTGAAAGCCTGGGCTCGGGACGCCATCATCGATGCGGTTTCAACCGAAGCCGACAAGGTCCATGCTGGCGCCGAGGCGGCCATCGACGCCGTGGTGCTGTGTATCCCGGTGGGCGGTGCTGCAGCGCCGGGCGCCGCGCTGCTCAAGACCGAAATTGCCAAATTGCTCAGGGCCTTCGATGCGGGGCTGACGACCGCCGTTGGTGACATCGTCGCCGCACCCGGGGCGGGGCTCAACGACATGCTCAACAGGGTCGGCGTCAGCATCGATCATGCGCTCGGCACGGTTGACGCGCAGTTGGCCGCTGTTCGCGCCCTGCTGAAACGCTTCGACGACCTGCTCGGAAAGATCGGCACCGCAACCGAGAAAGCTGCAAATTTCCGCCTGCAGATCAGTCTGTCCACCGAAACGGTCACGCGCGAATGGGGCGAGTTCATGTTCTGCGCCACGTTCAGCCGGAATACGCCTGAGACGCGCAGGCTGTTCGATCATCTCGTTGCCGGCCGTGTCGACCGCGTTGCCGACCTGCTGCGCGGCGGCTCCATGATTGCCGGTATCGTCATCGACGAAACCAGGTCCTTTGCCCTTCGCGGCAAGGCCTGGAAAAACGAGACGAGCATAGGGGCATTCGTTCTCGGCTTCGATATCGCCAGCCAGCAGATCCTGACCGCCGAGGCCGTGGTGCGAACCACGACCGATGGCATCGTGGTAACCGGCAAGGCCGGCGCCACACACATCGACAAGCGTCCCGATGGCACCCAGATCGTCAAGTTTTCAAGCCCCTACACTCTCGCTCTCGCGACCGGCAGCGATCCCCTTGAACCGCTTCTGGGGCTGACGCTCGACATCAACAGGTTCGAAAAGCATCTGACCGAAGCCGAAGTCGGCGACCTGCTCGACAGCCTTGTCGAATATGGGCTGCTGCCCGCGCTCGTGCGCGAGCAGGCCCGCGACCTGTGGCGGCGGTGGCAGCCGATCGGCGGCAGCAACAGCAAGGTGCCTGGCCGTATCGAGCTCGGCTTCGCGCTGGATTCGCAGGCGGTGGCGCGGCTCTACCGGCGTGCGGAACGCGTCAATCGCGGTCTGCCGCCACCGGTGAAGCTCGACGTTGCAAGACATTGCCTCGCCGCGTTGATGCGTGCCGGTGTCGTCAGCCAGAAAGACCTCGAGCGTGGTCTGGGGCTTGCCCGGGCCCGTGTCCATGGCGAACCCGATACCGATTCCGCGGCCGCGCACCTGCTCTATCTTGCCGAATACCGTGGCCAATGGGATGCGCCGCGGCCCGGCGAGAGCGGGATCGTGCGCGGCGCCTATGAAAAGATCGTCAGGCATTTCGGCGGCCAGCGGCTCGATGGCAGCGACAGCCCGGGCAAGCTGGCCCCGTTGCTCGATGCCCTCGACGCCATGGGCGACCTGGCGCTGGCATCGCCGCTGCCGCCCGACAATTGGCGCGAGACCGATTATCTGGCAGCATTGACACGTGTCAGTAACGGATTCGCAAAATGGCTGGGAGGCAATTCGAAACTTGATAAACTCGACGACGAGATCCGACCGCAATTGATCGCCTTCATGTTGTTGGTCCGGTCGTTGGCGAAACTGCCCGTCGCGGCGCCTGCGACCGTGCTCACAGCGCCTCTGCCGGCTGCGCCCATCTACCTCGTCATGTCGCGCGGACCCAATGGCGATGAGGAGCGCACCGTCATCGTCTGATCCTGTCCATCGAGCGGGGGCACACGGGATGAAGCCCGCCATCCACACGGCAAGAGGCGTCCGTAACCTGTTCGGCTATCGCGAGAGGACCCAAGATGTTTACGATCCAGGATATCAATTTGGACGCCAAGGACTCGTGCGGGGCGGAAATCATCGGCGTCTACGCCAAGATCGACAAGGTCTATGCCATCTATCGCACCAGGGAGCGGCTGCTCGTCCAGTTTTCGGACGATCCGGCACTGGGTGCCGATCAACGCAAGCTGCTCGCGCCTTTGGGGCCGCTCCGGGGTGAAATCAACGGCCTGATCGATGGCTGGCGTGCCGCCGATCCCGACGTGGCAATCGGATGGACTGCGCGAATCTTTCCGTTCCTGAGCCACGACATGTCGGCAAAGGCGGCGCTTTTCGACCGGCGCGTCGCCGATGCCCTTGCCATTGCCCTGCAGGGCGGCAGCGCAGAGGCAAGCGCCATCCTGACAGCGGCGAAGGCCGACATCGTCGAGGAACGCACATCGGTTGCGCGCACCGAATATGTTCTTGTCGCAACGATGATACTGCTGCTCCTGATCGGCGCGATCGCCGTCATCACATGGTCCACCGGTCCGGACACGCCTCTGCGTCCCCACAGCAATGGCAGCCTGACGCCGATCGAGACCATCGGCGCCCAAGCCGTCGGTTTCGCCGCTGCGCTGGGTAGCATCGGGGCCCTGTTCTCGATCGCGCTGGCAATCCGGTCGCGCGAGATGCTGACCGATCTCCAGTCGCTCGACAACATCATCGATGCGACGATGCGGATGCTGATCGGCGCGATCTCGGCCGTCCTCCTCTACTGCCTCATCGCCGCCGGCTATTTCACGTTCAGCTTTGGCGGCGTCTCGCCGCTCCAGCTCGAAGCCTGGCAGCCGGGACTGGCGGTGATCGCATTTGTCGCCGGCTTCTCGGAAAGGCTCGTCGGCAATGTGCTCGGCACCGCGACGCTTGCCGGGGCAAAGCCTGCCAACCCGGTCGCGGGCGGTGCGGAAGCACCCGTGGCCGGCGCGCAGCCCGGGGTAGCCACCGAGCGCAACCCGCTTGGCCGCCCGCTCGGCGGAACCGTGGAACCTGCGGCGGCGGCTGGCACGCATGCCGTCATGGCCGCCGTCAACGACGATGAGGAAAGCCTCGATGGTGGACACGAGCATGCGGCCCCAGCGGACGATGATCTGACTCCGGACGTGGAGCTTCCAGAAGCCGTGGGCGGCGTCGAACGGGTGAATTGAGCACGGAACAGCGACGGACGCGGGAGACTTGCCATGCCTTATTCACTCATCTGGTTGCCGCAGCTGCTGCGGGGCGCGGGCCTGAAGGTTGCCGAAGTGCCTGGATGGGCGGATCGTGGCCGTGGCGAGATGGGCAATGTCCTCGGCGTGATGTGCCATCACACCGCCACGCGCAACCCGCGCCGCCTGAACATGCCGACCCTTGCCCTGCTCCGTGACGGCCGCAGCGACCTTCCCGGCCCGCTGGCGCAACTCGGGCTCGGTCTTGACGGCACTTATTATGTGATCGCCGCCGGGCGCGCCAACCATGCCGGCAAGGGCGATTGGCGCGGCGTGCACGGCAACAGCCGGTTTATCGGCATCGAAGCCGAAAATGGCGGCTTGGCCGACGAACAGCCCTGGCCCGAAGTCCAGATGGATGCCTATCGCCGGGGCGTGGCCGCGATCCTGACTAGGATCGGTGCCAATGTCGACATGTGCTGCGGTCACAAGGAATATGCGCCGGGGCGCAAGCCCGATCCGCTGTTCGACATGAAAGAGTTTCGCGATGCCGTTGCCGGCATCATGCGCGGCACGGTGGCGACACGCCCGCTCATCGCGGCAAAAAGCAGTTCGGGTCGGCCCACGCTGCGGCGCGGCTCGCGGGGCGACGCCGTGGTCGCGCTTCAGCAGGCGCTTGGCACGACGCCGGTCGACGGCGAATTCGGCCCCGCCACCGAATCGCGACTGCGCCAGTTCCAACGCGCCAACGGGCTCGTTCCCGACGGCATTGCCGGCCCGGCCACATGGGAAGCGATCGACAATCCGAAACCGGCAGCCGTGCCGGCGGTCGTTGTCGTCGGCGATGGCGCAGTCAACGATGGCGCGGTCAACACTGGCGCGGCCGGCCAGACGATCACAGTCGCGATGTTGCAGGCTGTCGCGCCGCGCACCCCGCACGCCGTGCTTGCGTCACTTGTTGCACCAATGTCGGCTGCCTGTTCGCGTTTCGGGATCGACACACCCTTGCGTCTCGCGGCTTTTCTCTCGCAGTGCGCCCATGAATCGGGTGGCTTCACGCGGCGGGAGGAAAATCTTTCCTATCGCGCCGAGCGTCTGATGAAGATCTGGCCAAAGCGGTTCCCGACGATCGACATCGCCCGCCAGTTCGCCCGGATGCCGGAGCGCCTGGCGAACAATGTCTATGCAAACCGCCTTGGTAATGGCGATCCGGCGAGCGGCGACGGCTGGCACTTTCGCGGCCGCGGCTTCAAGCAGCTCACCGGCCGCAGCAACTATACCGATTTCGCCAATGCCATCGGCAAGCCGCTGTCCGAAGTGACGCGCTATATAGAGACCGACGAGGGGGCCTGCACATCGGCAGGCTGGTTCTGGTCGTCGAACAATTTGAACCGCTTTGCCGACGTGCGCGACATCGGCACGCTGACGCTGCGAATCAATGGCGGTGATATCGGGCTTCAGGAACGGATTGCCTTGTTCAATCTCGCCTGTCAGGCATGCGGGGTCTGACGCTAGCGCCCGCAAGCACAGCCACCGTCGGGACACCGTCCCGATGATCGCATCTGGCAACCACCCCCGGCCTTTGCTACCAGCATGGCGTGGCACCGCCAGGCACGCTGATCATTCACGACCTTTCCACTGCCCGGTCCTTGCCGCGGCGGGGTTTCGGGATGGAGCTCTGGCACTGGTTCGGCACGGCGTTTCTGGCGATCGGTGGTTGGAAGATCGCTGGGGACTGGCCGCTCGACCGCAAGGTCGTCGTCACCGCCGGCCCGCACACATCGAACTGGGACGGGATCTGGATGATCGCGGCAGCGGCCAAGTGGCGCATCAGGCTGCGCTACATGGGCAAGAAGAGCCTTACCCAGGGGCCTTTCGGGGGCATCGTGCGCTGGACAGGGTGTATTCCCATCGATCGGAGCCGCAGCAACGATGTCGTCGGCGCGATGAAGGCGGCTTTTGCCGCCGAGGATGGCCTCGTGCTGGTGGTGCCGCCCGAGGGCACGCGCGAGGCGGTGCAGAAGTGGAAATCGGGTTTCTACCACATCGCCGTGGGCGCCGGGGTGCCAATAACCTTTGCGGTGATGGATTATGCGACGAAAACCGTCAGCCTGCCTGCCACACTGTGGCCGAGCGGCGATTATGCCGCCGATCTGCAGATCATCCAGCGCTTCTATGCCAGCGCCACCGCCAAATACCCCGAGAATTTCGTCATGACGGGCCAGTGAAGGCCGGCGACGCCCCTGTTTCAACCAGAGTGCAATCGGCTCTATAGCGCTGGCGAAACCACCACGCGGCCGTTGACGTTGGTCACCCGGGCAATGATCTGCCGTTCGCGCATGACTTCGACGATCGCCGCATCCTTGATCGTGCCGGCAAAATGGATGGCGTCATCATCATTGTTGAAGCGTTGTTCGAAGCCGCGATCGACGCGGCCCATCGAATCAATCGCAAACAGACGATAACGGTGCACGAAGCTCTCCTGAAAATGACTTTCCCGAATCGCATACGCTACCAACGATCAAGAGATACCGTATCACAGCGTTCAATTCCATAACTATTTCGTTAACGAAACCACGATTCCAAGGCAGCACCCTCGGGGTTGCGGCAATCTGCCGTCCGTTGCCGGACAGGGCGCGACCAACGGGCACTGCCGGGCGGCAACCTTGCTCCGGCGGCGCCGATGCACTACCGCGCCGGCCATGGATACGCCCGCCACCCCCACGCCCGCACCCATATCCGGCGCCATCGCTCGCATCGGCACGGTTGCCCGCGCCACCAAGGAAACCTCGATCGAGGTGACCGTCAATCTCGACGGCAGTGGCAGCTATGATGTTTCGACAGGCATCGGCTTTCTCGATCACATGCTCGAACAATTGTCGCGCCACTCGCTTGTCGACATCCACCTGGCGGCGAAGGGCGATCTCCACATCGACGGCCATCACACCACCGAGGACAGTGGAATTGCCCTTGGCGAGGCCGTGGCCAAGGCACTGGGGGATCGCCGCGGCATCACCCGTTATGGCGATGCGCTGATTCCGATGGACGAAACCCTCACCCGCGTTGCCATCGACATTTCGGGGCGGCCCTATCTGGTGTGGAAAAGCGCCTTCACCCAGCCGAAACTCGGCGAGCTCGATACCGAGATGTTCAAGGAATTCTTCGCGGCCTTTGCCGGCAGCGCCGGAATCACCCTCCACATCGAAACGCTTTATGGCGTCAACAACCACCATATCGCCGAAAGCTGCTTCAAGGGTCTGGCGCGGGCGCTGCGTACCGCCGTTGCCATCGATCCGCGCAAGGCCGACGCCGTGCCTTCGACCAAGGGGACACTCGGCGGGGTGCCGGCCAGTGACAACGCCGGTGTTTAGCTGGTGATTGCGGTCGTCGATTACGGCGCCGGCAATCTGCGTTCGGTGGCCCGGGCGCTGGCCGCAGCCGGCGCCGGCGATGTGGAGATCACCGCCGATCCGGACCGTATCGCCGGGGCCGATCGCATCGTCCTGCCGGGGGTCGGGGCCTTTGCCCAGTGCATCACCGCGCTGCGCGGTGCAGCAGGCATCGAACCGGCGCTGGCCGAAGCGGTGCTGGCACGCGGCACGCCCTTTCTGGGCGTCTGTGTCGGCATGCAGCTCCTCGCCAGCGAAGGCCATGAACATGGCGTCCACAAGGGCCTGGGCTGGTTGCCCGGTGTCGTCACGCGGCTCACCCCCGACGATCCGGCGCTGAAGATTCCGCACATGGGCTGGAATGCCGTGACAGCGAGCAACGACAGCGGCGCGGCCGAAGGCGATGCCTATTTCGTCCACAGCTATCGCTTCGACCCCGAGGATGCCGCCGATGTGCGTGCCACCTCGGATCACGGCGGCGCGTTTCCGGCCATCGTCGCGCGGGGCAACATCACCGGCGTGCAGTTTCACCCCGAAAAGAGCCAGGCCTATGGACTGGCCTTCCTCAAGCGCTGGCTTGTCTCATGATCATCTTCCCCGCCATCGACCTCAAGAGCGGCAAATGCGTGCGGCTGGCCGAAGGCGAAATGGACCGCGCCACCATCTATAACGACGATCCCGGCGCCCAGGCCCGCGCCTTTGCCGAGGCTGGCGCCACGGCACTCCATGTCGTTGATCTGGATGGCGCCTTTGCCGGTGCCAGCCGCAATGGCGATGGCGTGCGCGCGGCGCTCGCGGCCTTCGCCAAGGGTTCCGGGGGCCGCGTCCAGGTCGGCGGCGGCATCCGCACCCGGGCCAATGCCGAGGCATGGCTGGAAGCCGGCGTCTGGCGAGTGGTGATGGGCACCGCTGCGCTGGAAAACCCCGAACTGGTGCGCGAAACGGCCGCTGCCCATCCCGGCCGCGTCGTCGTTGCCGTCGATGCCCGCGACGGCATGGTCGCGACGCGCGGCTGGGCCGAACGCTCGACATTGCCGGTGGCCGAGCTTGCCGCGCGCTTTGCCGATGCGGGCGTGGCGGCGCTGCTGTTCACCGATGTTGGCCGCGACGGGATGCTCAGGGGTGTCAACCTCGAAGCGACGGTCGCGCTGGCTGCAGTCAGCCCGGTGCCCGTCATCGCCTCGGGTGGCGTCGCCGGCATCGCCGACATCAACGCATTGATAAACAAGACCAATATCGAAGGCGTCATCACTGGCCGAGCCCTTTACGACGGCCGGCTCGACCTCCGCGAAGCCCTCGCAGCCGCCGCATGACCCTCGCTGTCCGTGTCATCCCCTGCCTCGACGTCGCCGGCGGCCGGGTCGTCAAGGGCGTCAACTTCGTCGCCCTGCGCGACGCCGGCGACCCGGTGGAAGCCGCCCGCGCCTATGACGCTGCCGGCGCCGACGAACTGACCTTTCTCGACATCACCGCGGCGCACGAGGACCGCGGCACCCTTCTCCACATCGTCGAAGCCACCGCCGACGCCTGCTTCATGCCCCTGACCGTCGGCGGCGGCGTCCGCTCCGTCGCCGACGCCCGCGCGCTGCTGCTGGCCGGCGCCGACAAGATTGCCGTCAATTCCGCCGCCGTCGCCAGGCCGGCGCTGATCGGCGAACTCGCCATGCGCTTCGGCGAACAATGCGTCGTCGTTGCCGTCGATGCCAAAAGCGTCGCGCCAGGCCGATGGGAAGTCTTCACCCATGGCGGCCGGCGCGCAACCGGCATCGACGCCGTCGCCTATGCCATCGAAGCGGCGCGCCTCGGCGCTGGCGAGATCCTGCTGACCAGCATGGACCGCGACGGCACCCGCGGTGGCTATGATCTGGCGCTCACCCGAACCATCGCCGATGCCGTGCCGGTGCCCGTCGTCGCTTCGGGCGGAGTCGGTGGGGTCGACGACCTTGTTGCAGGCGTTGTCGAAGGCCATGCCAGCGCCGTACTGGCGGCCTCGATCTTCCATTTTGGCGAAGCCACCGTAGCGCAAGCCAAGGCGGCATTGGCGGCGGCAGGCGTAAGGGTGCGGGTATGAACGACGAAATACCGAGCAACGATATCCTGGATCGGCTGGTCGCCCGCATCATCCTCAACCGCAATGCCGACCCTGCCACCAGCTATGTCGCCAAAATGACCGCCAAGGGCCGCGCCAAGATCGCCCAGAAGCTTGGCGAGGAAGCCGTCGAAACCGTTATCGCCGCCATGGGCAAGGACCGCGGCGAACTGGTTGCCGAAGCCACCGACCTCGTCTTTCACCTGGCGCTGCTCCTTGCCGACGCCGGCCTCAGTTTCGATGACATCCGCGCCGAACTGGCCCGCCGCGAAGGCATTTCGGGACTGGCCGAAAAGGCCGCACGCAAGGGCTGATTCAGCCGATAAGGATGACCCGCAGATCGTTGACGTTGGTCAATGTCGGCCCCGTCACAACAAGATCACCGAGCCGTTCGAAAAAGCCGTGCGCATCGTTCGCCGCCAGGAATGCTGCCGGCTCGAGCCCGAGCCGGCGCGCCCATGCCAGCGTATCGGGCGTCACCACCGCCCCCGCCGCATCGCTCGACCCATCGATGCCATCGCTGTCGGCGGCCAGCGCCGCAATCCGCACTTCACCTGCCAACCCGATCGCCAGCGCCAGCGCATATTCGAGGTTTCGCCCACCGCGCCCTGTCAGGCCGATAACCGTCACGCGCGTCTCGCCGCCTGAAATGATGGCATGGCGGCCCCCGCCAGCCGACAGCCGACGTGCCAGCACGGCGTGCGCCGCCCCCAGCACCCGCGCTTCGCCTTCCAGCGCGTCGCCAAGATTGCTGACGGCATATCCCCCCATGACGGCCTGGCGTGTCATGGCTTCGAGTGCGTCGCGAGGACTGGCAATGATCAACGTGCCGCTGGCGGCTGGGGCCGGCGGCCCCAGACCCTGATTGTGGGTGAGGGCTGTGGCGACGCCGGGTGGGACCGTGAGGCCGTACTTCTTGATGACTTCCCGAGCCGAAATGCCGCTGCCGGCGATCGTCGGTCCTGAAGCGACCAGCGATGCATCGTCGCCCGGGATGTCGGAAATCACCCATGTCGTCACCGCCGCCGGCGCAGCTGATGCTGCCAGCCCGCCGCCCTTGATCCGCGACAGCGCCTTGCGCACCGCATTGATCTCGGCGATTCCTGCGCCCGAGCGCAACAGTGCCTGCGTTACCGCCGCCTTGTCGGCCAGCGATACCCCCGCCACCGGTGCTGCCAGCAGCGCCGATCCGCCCCCCGAAACCAGCGCCAGCAGATGATCCCCCGCCCCCAGCCCCGCCGCCAGTGCCAGGGCAGCTTCGGCGGCGGCAAGGCTCGCTGCATCGGGCACCGGGTGCCCTGCCGTCAGGATCGTCACCCCCGGCCAGCCGCTGCCTTCGGGAACATGGCCATGCGGCGCGACGACCAGACCGTGAAGCGGGCGGATGCTGCGCGCCTGTGCAGCTGCCATCATCGGGACTGCGGCCTTGCCGACGGCGATCGCCACAAGCCGGCCGTCCGCAACGGGCAGCCTGCAAGGCATTGCCGCTTTGGCGCTGGCGGCAGCCACCCCGGTGCGAAACAGCGCAACCAGTCGGCCTCGTGGATTATTGGGGTGTTCTCGTGCCATTGCGCGTATAGATAGCGACTTGGGCGCGGGGGCGCGCGCTGAAGTGTTGGGAACATGATGCTGAATGGGTTGAAGGCAATTGCCATGGGCGGCCGCGAGGTCTGGCCGCTGGTCGAAGGCGGCAAAGGTGTTGCCGCCACGAATCACATGTCATCGGGCGCCTGGGCCCATGCTGGCGGTGTCGGAACGGTCTCGGCGGTCAACGCCGACAGCTATGATCCAACCGGCCGCATCGTTCCGCAGATCTATTCGGCCCTGACCCGCCGCGAACGCCATGAAGAGCTGGTGGCTTACGCAATCGAAGGCGCGGTGCAACAGGTAGAGCGCGCCTATGAGATGGCGTCGGGTGAGCTCCAGAAGGGCATCGGCGGCATCAACATCAACGTCTTGTGGGAAATGGGCGGTGCCCAGCGCGTCCTCGAAGGCGTGCTGTCGCGCACCCGTGGCCTTGTCAACGGCGTCACCTGTGGCGCTGGCATGCCTTACAAGCTGTCCGAGATCGCCGCGCATCACGGGGTCTATTATTACCCGATCATCAGCAGCGCTCGCGCATTTCGGGCCCTGTGGAAGCGTGCCTATTCCAAGGCGCCCGAATGGCTCGGCGCCGTGGTGTATGAAGATCCTTGGCTTGCCGGCGGCCACAACGGCCTGTCCAACGCCGAGGACCCTCGAAGCCCGCAGGACCCGCTGCCGCGGGTTCGCGACTTGCGTGTCGTGATGCGCGAATCGGGCATATCCGACACTGTTCCGATCATCATGGCCGGCGGCGTCTGGGCGCTCAATGAATGGACCGACTGGATCGACAATCCCGACCTCGGCCAGATCGTCTTTCAGTTCGGCACACGGCCGTTGCTCACCCAGGAAAGTCCGATTCCGGAAGGCTGGAAGCAGCGCCTGATGACCTTGCAGGAAGGCGACATATCCCTGCACAAATTCTCGCCGACGGGTTTTTATTCAAGCGCGGTGCGCAACCCGTTCCTGCGGATGCTCGAGGAGCGGTCCCACCGCCAGGTGGCTTTCTCCACCACGGCCACTGGGGACCACCAGTTCCTTCTCGACGTCGGGGTCGGACGCAAGAATTATTATGTCACGCGCGATGATCTGCTCCGTGCCCGCGAATGGCATGGCGCCGGCGCGACCGAGGCACTGAAAACCCCCGACAATACGCTGGTCTTCATGCCACCGGCGGAAAAGTCGATGGTGCGCAAGGACCAGACCGATTGCATGGGCTGCCTGTCGCAATGCAGCTTTTCGAGCTGGGCCGACAACGAGACCAATACCACCGGCCGGCTCGCCGATCCGCGCAGCTTCTGCATCCAGAAGACGCTGCAGGACATTGCCCATGGCGGCGACACCGAGCAGAATCTGATGTTCGGCGGCCATTCGGCCTTTCGTTTCGCCAAGGATCCATTCTATTCCAACGGCTTCGTGCCGACGGTCAAGCAACTCGTCGATCGGATCCTGACCGGCGCCTGACGCGGGAAAGGTCCTGTGTAACCTGCGGGGGGGCGTCGCCGAACATTGTTCCAACGAACAACGGACGGACTACCGCCTCCCATGCGCTGCACACGGCCTCGGCCCTTTCCCACGACCGTTCTCCCAGGGTTGCAATGAGTGCGGCGGGGCTCGCCGCATGGGCTGTACTTCGGCCCGTAGCAGCGCCCGGACGTGTCCCGACAATGGCAGAGACTGAGCCGAACGATCCCCACGGGTGGGGCATGCTGATGGCGGCAGCACAAGGCGGCGCGCCGGCGCCCTATCGCCGGCTGCTTGCCGAGTTGCGGCCATGGCTGCTGCGTTATTTCACGCGGCGCCTGCCGCCGTCGTCGGTCGAGGATGCGGTTCAGGAAACGCTGATCGCCATTCATGCCAAGCGCCATACCTATGATCCGGCCCGGCCGTTCGGCCCCTGGCTGGCGGGCATCGCACGCTACAAATGGATCGACCGCCTACGCAGCGCCGCTCGTCATGCCGCCGACGCGCTTCCCGAGTCCCTGTCCACCCCCGACCATGGCACCGCGGTAACCAGCGCGACCGCGCTGGCCGGGCTGATGGCGACATTGAAGCCGGACCAGGCCGAGGTCATCCGGCTCGTCAAGATCGAGGGGCTGAGCATCGAAGACGCTTCGCGGCGCACTGGCCAGTCGCCGGCGCTCGTCAAGGTCAACATCCATCGCGGGCTGGCCCGCCTTGCCAAATATCTCGAGAGTAATGTCGATGTCGATTGAGCGTCTCAACCCCGACCCGCTGATCGATGCGTTGGTCGCCGACCTTGGCGTGGTGACGCCGCGTCGACCGCAGCGCGAGATGCTGCTTGTCGCCGGGCTGATCATCATCGAGCTGCTGCTGTTCGTTGCTCTGCGTGCGTTTCGGCTCGATATGCCCGAGGCCATGGTCAAGCCCGCGTTCTTGTGGAAAACCGCAACCTTTGCAGCGATCGGCGGGCTATCGGCGACCGCGCTGCTCGCGTCCCTTGACCCGGCGACAACCAATCGTCGCCGGATCTCGGCATTGTGGCGCTGGCTTGCGGCGGCGGCGGCGCTGGCGTTGGTGCTCGGCTGGCTTGACGATGCCGGTGCTTCGGGTCGCGAGACCGTGGCCACGCGCCTTGAATGGCGCGAGGGCCTTGATTGCCTGGTGAGCGTCGGGCTGCTGTCGCTGCCGCTTGTGCTTGCCTTCGGTGTTCTGATGCGCCGCGGCGCTCCCACCCAGCCGGCACGCACATCGGCAGCAGCGGGGCTCGCCGCCGCCGGCTTCGGCGCGTTCGTGTTCGCCTTTCACTGTCCGCATGACGACCCGCTTTATGTCACCATATGGTATGGCGGCGCTGTGCTGCTGGTGGCGGGGCTGGCCCGGTTGGTACTGCCGCGGATGACGCGCTGGTAGAGGCGTGTCCGGCGGCGGGCGAATCGCGCCGCCGCCGGACGCAAGCCGATCTATGCCGCCGCCAGCGACTTCTCGACATCGGCGATCGAATGGCCGGTCAGGTCCTTGGCGATCTCGCCCAGCAGAACCGCCGACAACGTCTTGTGATAGTGCTTGCGCAATTCGCCAAGCGTACGCGGCGCCGCAACGATGATCAGATTTTCGATCTTGCCGTCGAGCACGCGCTTGTTGAGCATCGCCGCGATGCCGGCGGCAAAGCCGTCTTCGGCCTGCTGGCTGTCATCGGGGTTGGCGCCGCTGCTGTGATGGCGCCCGCCGGAGCCAGCGTTGGGGGTGTCGACTTCGGTGTCGGGAAGCGCGCTCAATTTGGGGGCGGCTTCGTCGCCAGTGTTGCGGAACAGGTTCAAGATCTCGCCATCGGCGACGGCGACGACAGTGCCATTGGGAATGCGCATGAAGGTCCTTTGGTGGTTGCCTTCGGCAAACGCCCGAGGCCGCTGTTTGGACCGGTACAGTGCAAAAGAAAGCCGCTGCCGGGGGCTCGCAAGGCCGCTTAAACCCAGCCTTCGAGCACCTGGTCCGGCGGCCGATGCCCGTCGGCCCACACCCGGATGTTGGCAATGACTTTCTCTCCCATTGCCTGACGGCCTTCGAAGGTGGCGCTGCCCATGTGCGGCACCAGGACGACGCCGGGCAGATCGAGGAGCCGCGGGTCGATGGCCGGTTCGTTCTCGAACACATCCAGCCCGGCGCCGGCAATGCGGCCTGCCGTCAGCGCATCGCACAGGGCATTTTCATCGACGATTTCGCCGCGCGCGGCGTTGATCAGATAGGCATGTCGCTGCATCAGCCCGAACTGCTTGGCGCCGATCAGATGGTGGGTTTCGGCCGTGTGCGGACAATTGATGGTGATGATGTCGACGCGCGCCAGCATGGCATCGACATTGTCCCACCAGGTTGCCTCCAGTTCGCCTTCGACTTCGCCCGGAAGCCGGTGGCGGTTGTGGTAATGCACCGTAAGGCCGAAGGCGCGCGCGCGCGTCGCCACGGCGCGGCCGATCCGCCCCATGCCGATGATGCCGAGGCGCTTGCCGGTGATGCGGTGGCCGAGCATGCCGGTGGGCGACCAGCCGCGCCATTCGCCGGCCCGCACCAGCTTTTCGCCCTCCGCCAGCCGGCGCGGCACACTTAGGATCAGTGCCATCACCATGTCGGCGGTATCATCGGTGAGCACACCCGGGGTGTTGGTGATGACAACCTTGGCTGCCCGCGCCGCCGCCAGATCGATATGATCGACCCCGACGCCGAAATTGGCGAGCAGTTTCAACCGCCCTGTCGTGCTGGCGGCGTTGAACACCGCAGCGTCGATATGGTCGGTCACCGTGCCGACGAGGACGTCACAGCGTGTTGCCGCGTCGGCGAGCTGTGCCGCCGTCATCGCTATATCGTCAAGGTTGAGTTCGACATCGAACAATTCGGCCATGCGTGTTTCCACCGGCTGCGGCAGGCGCCGGGTCACAATGACCTTGGGCCTCGGGCGGGCATGGGGACGTGCGGTCTGTGGGGCCATGTCGGCAAGGGTTGCCCCGTGGCGCCGGGTGCGTCAAGACACGCGCATGCTTGTCGTGTCGATGCCCGCCCTTCGTCTTTCGCTGCTCGCTGCCACACTTGTTGCTGCGCCGGTTCTCGCTGCATCCGAGGAACGCGCCGATGGCACAACGACGCTGCCAGTGCCGCGCTTTGTCTCGCTCAAATCCAACAGTGCAATGATGCGTGCCGGCCCGGAAGAGCGCTTCCCGATCCTGTGGGAATACAAGCGCCGCGGGTTGCCACTGGAGATCGTCAAGGAACACAAGATCTGGCGGCAGGTTCGCGATCCGGAAGGCACGCTCGGCTGGATGAACAAGTCCCTGCTCACCGGCGTGCGCACCGGCTTCATTCGCGACGAGACCCGCATCCTGTATGTTGCCCCCGACCTGCAATCGCGTGTCGCCTGGCGGATCGAGCCCGGCGCGGTCGTGACGATCACCCTGTGCGAATCACTGTGGTGCCGGGTGTCGAATGACGGCCGGTCGGGCTATATCCTGCGCAACCAGCTCTGGGGAACATATCCCAACGAAGTGATCGGCGGTTAGGCCCCACCCTTCCCGCGGGGAAGGGCGGCGCTCATTTCGGCGATCGCTTTGCAAGGATCCGCTGTAACGTCCGCCGGTGCATCTTCAACCGCCGCGCCGTTTCCGACACATTGCGGTCGCACAGTTCATAGACGCGCTGGATATGTTCCCAGCGTACCCGGTCCGCGGACATCGGTTCCGGCGGGGCTTCCGGGCGGCTGCCGGCTTCGGCGCTGAGCGCGCGGACAATGTCCTCCGGGTCGGCCGGCTTGGCGAGATAATCGACTGCGCCTGCCTTCACCGCGGCGACAGCCGTGGCGAGGTTGCCATAGCCTGTCAGCACGACGATCCGCACTTCGGGCGAAAGCGCCCGCAGTTCGACAACGAGATCGAGACCGTTGCCATCCTCGAGCCGCATGTCGACAACTGCATGGCTGGGCCGAAGCTTGGCGGCAATCACCCGGGCTTCCGCAAGGCTGCCGACCGCAGTGACGGCAAAACCCTTGCGCGTCAGCATGACCTGCAGCCGCTGGCGAAACGGCGCGTCGTCATCGCAAAGCAGCAGCGGGATACCGGGGGCTACCGCGTCGCCGATGCTGCTCGTGGTATCTGTCTGTACGCTAACCATGGTCTACTCCTGTTGTGCGGCTTCGATATGGGAACGTAACCAGCGAACGTCCACTCTGGCTCCGCCATCGCGACGGTTGCTGAATGCGAGTCGCCCGCCGGTGCGTTCGAGAAGGGTGGTTGCAATGAAGATACCGAGGCCGGTGCCCCCCGACCCCGAATGCGACGGCCCCAGATCAGGTTCGCCCAGTTGCGGCAGCAGCGTGTCGGAAAAGCCCGGGCCATCGTCGAGCACCATCACCGTCACTTCGCCCTGCGAGGCCGCGGCGCGGATCTCCACGACCGATCCGGCGTGGCGGACGGCGTTGGCAACGAGATTCTGCAGGCCGTGGAGAAGCTCGGGCGAACGCTTGACCATCGGTTGCGGCGATGGCGCCATGATATGGACCGGCACGCGCGCCGGGGCGACACCTTGTGCCACCTCATGCAGAAGCACATCGAGCCCGAGCTCGGCGAAGGGGTCTTCGGCCTCGGCGCGCTTAGCGATGCGCACCAATATGCCGCGGCTGCGCGCCACTTCGGATTCGAGCAGCCTTATGTCGTCGCCGAATTCCGGATCATCGCCCAGCGCTTCGGCAAGGCTGTGGGCGACAAGGGTGATCGTTCCCAATGGCCCGCCAAGCTCGTGCGCCGCCGCCGCCGCCAGGCTGCCGAGCGCCGACATCTTCGATTCGCGGGTAAGTGCGGCTTCGGTTGCGACGAGCGCGCGGGCGCGGTCGCGGGCTTCGGCCGATACCATCCACAGATAAATCGCCAGAAAACCGATCGCGAGCGCCAACGAGATCGCAACGCCGAATTGATAGACGGTCGGAAACACGATCGGCGGCCCCGCCCATGGCAGGGGTTTGGCGCCGAACCACAGGACCGCCAGGACCGTCAATGCGAACATGCCAAGCAGCACCATCTTGCGCGCCGGCAGCAGGGTTGCGGCAATGGTGACAGGCACGATCAGCAGGACGGCAAAGGGGTTGGACAGGCCGCCGGTGAGGAACAGCAGCACGCCGGCCTGGAGCAGATCGAACGCCAGATGGAGCACGAGGTCGCGCCCCTGCAGCCGCGCATTGCGGCCGTAAAGCGTCGTCAGCCCGATGTTGAGGATGGCCGAGGCCAGGATTGCCGCGAGCAGTGATTCCCATGGCAATGGAAAGCGCAGGTAAAGCCCGACGACGATCAGGGTTGCGAACTGTCCGGAGATGGCGATCCAGCGCAGCGTCGCCAGCGTGCGCACGCGCACCCCCGGCCTGTCGAAGGCACTCGCGGCGATGGATGGTCGTTCCATTGGCGCTATGTAGGCGCATGTCGCACCTGCGACCACATAGTCAATGTCGCACCTGCGACCACACAGTCGGTGTCGCACCTGCGACTACACAGTCGGTGTCGCACCTGCGACTACACAATCGACGTCGCACCACTGTCCGGGGCGCACAACGTCCCCGCCGCTGCCGGCCGGTTCGCTAGAGCGACGGCCCCTGTACCGGCTTGACTGCCCGCACCGGCACGTCCTTCAGCAGCCGGGCAATGGGGGCGGCGCGCGGATCGGCAGCAGCGGTCGCGCGGGCCGTGGCGCCAGTGCTGTCGGAAACATCGGGATTGGCGCCGGCGTCAATAAGCAGCTTCGCCGAGGCGCTGTCGCGGTTCTGCACGGCTTTGAGCAACGCCGTTTCGCCCAGGCTGTTCTGCACATCGAGCTGCGCCTTGATCCGCGTCAGCAGGTCGACACCTTCGGCAAAGCGCATGAAGGTCGCGATGATCAGCGGGGTATTGCCGGCGCCATCGCGCGCGTTGATGTTGGCGCCTTTCTGCAGGAGAAAGCCCATCCAGGTCGCGTCGCTGCGCTTGGTGGCAATATGCAGCGCCGTATCGCCAGTGTCGGCATCGCGGGTGTTGACGATGGTGTTGCCGCCAGGCTTGCCGAGGAGTTCGGTTGCCTTGGTGCCGTCCTTGTCGCGCACGGCCTTGAGGAAGTTGTAGCTGTCGGAAAACTGCGCAGCCGCCGGCTGGGCGACGAGCACCATCAGAAGTGCGATGAAGCCGAACCCTCGCTTATTGCGCCACATCGACAATCTTCGTCCTCCACCCTATCTCACGCACGCTGTCGTGGCATAACGTCGGCAACCTCCGATGAACAGGCTTTCATGACCCGCCGCAGCCTCTGGATCGTCCTTGCTATCACGGCGCTGCTGGCGATCGGCCTTGCCTGGCTGCGCCTCTCCGTACCGCCGGCGGGCAACCTCGCCGGCTCGTCGCTTGGCGGCGCCTTTTCGCTCGTCAACCAGGACGGCAAGCCTGTTACCGACAAGGATTTCGCCGGAAAATATCGCCTGATGTATTTCGGCTATACCTTCTGTCCCGATGTTTGCCCCAACGATGTCGGTTATATCAGCCGCGGCCTTGCCGATTTCGAAAAGGCAAACGGCACGCGCGGTGCGCAAGTGGTTCCGCTGTTCATTACCGTCGATCCCGAGCGCGACGATGTCGCTTCGGTAAAGGCCTTTGTGTCGGCCTTTCACCCGCGCCTCGTCGGGCTGACCGGATCGCCGGCAGCGGTCGAGGCAGCGCAAAAGGCCTATGGAATCTATGCGAAGAAAGTCGCGACGTCGGATCCTGGCAATTACCTCGTCGATCATTTCGCCGTCATCTATCTGTTCGGGCCCACAGGGGAACCGATTGCCTTCCTGCCGCACGGCAGCACCGCCGCCGATGTGACCGCGATGCTTGAAGCCCATGTCGGATAGGCCCTTCTGGGAAACCGTCCCGCTCGAGCGGATGACCCGGGCGCAATGGGAAAGCCTCTGCGACGGCTGTGGCAAATGCTGCGTCCACAAGCTCGAGGACGATGAGACCGGGCAGCTTTATCCCACCAATGTCGCCTGCCGGCTGCTCGATCCGCGCACCGCCCAATGCAAGGATTATCCCAACCGCAAGGCGCATGTGCCCGAATGCGTGCGGCTGACACCGGTCAAGCTCGACACGATCGACTGGCTGCCGTCGTCGTGCGCCTATATCCGGATCCAGAACGGCCAGGGGCTTGCCGAGTGGCATCCGCTGGTCAGCGGCGACCCCGAATCCGTCCACCGCGCCGGTATCTCGGTGCGCGGCAAGACGGTCAGCGAGGATGATGTCGGAGACCTGGAAAATCACATCATCGAGGAAGAGCTTTGAGCCTGTTCGGCCTCGGTAGAGCCACCAAGCTCCCCGAAACGCTACAGATCGCCGGCCGGACACTCCCTCTCGTCATCGAACGACGAACCGCCGCACGCGGTGTCCGCTTGCGCGCCGATGCCGTGCAGGGGGTCGTTCGACTAAGCCTGCCGGCCCGCGGCGGTATCGCCGATGCGGCGGCCCTTATCGACAGCCACCGCGACTGGCTGGCCCGCCAGATCGACGGCTGGCCACAGGCGGTGCCCTTCGTCCCCGGCGCCCGCATTCCCTTCGATGGCGGCCATCTCATTCTCGATCATGCCCCCTGCCACCCAAGGACTCCCCGCCGCGAAGGCGATCGGCTGTTGATCGGCGGCCCGATCGGCTTGCTCTCTGCCCGCACCCATCGCTGGCTGAAAACCATGGCGCTGTCGGACCTGACGACTGCCACCCACGACCATGCTGCCACGGTCGCCCGCCCGGTCACCCAGGTTCGCATTGCCGACCCCCGCGCCCGCTGGGGCAGCTGTGCTCGTTCTGCGTCAGGCACCGCGGCCCGTATCGCCTACAGCTGGCGGCTCATCCTCGCGCCGGTCCATGTCCGCCACCATGTCGTCGCCCATGAAGTCGCCCATCTCGTCCACGCCAATCATGGCCCCGCGTTTCACGCGCTTCTCGGCGAACTCGATCCCAATGGCCGGACGGCACGCGCTTGGCTGAAGGCGCATGGCGCTGCGCTGCACTGGGTTGGCCGGGAATAGCTCAACCGTCGGCGCTCACCACACCATCGACGAGATTGCTGCCGATCAGCCGTTCCGCCAGTGATCGCCTGTCCGTCACTTGCGCCAGCCATATTTTTCGCTCGCCTGCGGCGGCTCGCGCAATCGCGACTGCTTCCACCGCTGTTACTGCCGAGAAACGCAACGGGGACCCGGACCGCGCCTGCGCCACGCGCGACAGATCGGCGCTGATCACCGTGGCGATTCGCGGATAGCCGGCGGTCGTCTGGTGGTCGGCAAGCAGAATTGTCGCGGTGCCGGCGCCGTTGACCTGGATGCCGCCGCGAATGACGGGTGTCGAAAGCATCGTCAGGTCGAGCGGCGGCAGCGGCGGTCCGTCGAGGACGAGCCCCATTCTGTCGAACGCCGCCCCGGCAGCAAAACCGGCGCTGGTCAGCAGGGCGGCGGTCTCGGCAGCAAAGAAGGCATTCTGCGGGCCGTGCACGACCCGGATCGGCCCGCTTTCAACAGGCGGCAGCGGTATCGCGCGCGTGCTGCCGTCGGTGGTGCCGGCGGCGTCGATATCAAGCGTCGCGCCAGCCTCGATCCGGCCACCGCCAAGGCCAGCGAGCGCCAGCGTGGCAGCACTGCCCAGCCATCGCGACGCGTCAAGGCGCCCTGCAAAGGCCAGTGTCGCCCAGTTGCTCTGCCCGCCATCGCGGACCATGAGGCGCGCGCCGGCGACCAGCAGGCCTGTCGTCCAGCTGCCGAGCGACCGGCCATCAAGGCTTGCGATGAAATCGCCCCCTGCCACCGCAAAGCGAACACTGCCTTCGAGGCAGCGCAGCACGATGCCGCCGTGCGAAAGCTCGATGGCCGCAGCGCCAGGCACGTTGCCGAGTGCCGCATGGGCAGCGGCAAAGCCCAGCGGCTCGACCGGCCCCGACCAGGTAACGCCATGGCGGAGATGGCCGAAGCGGCCGGCATCCTGCACCGTCGTCAGCGGTCCCGCCTGCTCGACCATCAGGCGCGCCCGGGTCATGCGTCGAAATCGTGGCGCGACTGCGCCGTGAAGCGCACCCGATCACCGGGCCTGAACAGGAAGGGCTCCGCCGCATCGGGGCGCAGCACGCGGGTCCGCGTCGCGCCGATCACCCACCAGCCTGTCGGCATCGGCAGGGTGGTGATCAGGCATTGTCCACCGGCGATCATGATCGTGCCCGGCGGGCGGCTTCGCACCGGCACCGTCTTGCGTGGCAGGTGCAGCGCCGGCGCGACGCCGTCCATATAGGCATAGCCGGGCGCGAAACCGTACATATAGACACGGAAATCGGCGGCAAGATGGGTATCGATCAGCACCTCGGGCGTCATTCCCAGCCGGTCGGCAGCTTCGGCAAGATCAGGCGCCAGATCGGCATCCCAGCACATCGGGATCATGTGCAGCGTCGCCGGTAACGCCAGTGCCGCGACGCCCGCGCGCCGTGCCAGCGCCGCCGCTGCCAGCGCTTCACCGTCGGTCACCAGCGGATCGAGGACGAGCAGCAGCGATGCATAGGCCGGCACGGTTTCGAGCAGCCCCGGCGGAGGCGCTGAAGTCAGCGCGGCTTCGAGCGCGAGGATATGATCGAAGACTGCCGGGTCGATGCTGTTGCCGAAATCGAGCAGCACCGCCGTATCGCCGACCGCGCGGACAACCGGTTCGATCATCACCCCGGGTAGAACGGCTTGATGGCAATGCCGCGGCCCACGAACGCCGCCCGCAGGTGCCGGGCCATTGCAACGGCATGGGGGCTGTCGCCGTGGATGCAGATCGAATCGGCGGCAAGAGCAATCGGCGGGCCGCCGACGCTCGGCATCTGCCCGGTGTCGAGGAAGCCGAACAGTCGCTCGGCGGCCGCTTCAGGCGCCTCGATCATCGCCCCCCGGCGCCCTCGCGGCACCAACGTGCCATGGGGCGTATAACCGCGATCGGCAAAGACCTCGCTGAACGCCGCCAGTCCCGCGTCGCGCGCCATGCCTTCGAGCAGCGTCCCCGAGATCGCCAGCACTGCCAGCCGGGGATCGACGGCCTTGACGGCGCGGACGATCGCTGCGGCGACATCGGCTTCCTCGGCCGCGACATTGGCGAGGGCGCCATGGGGCTTCACATAGCGGATCGGCTGGCCAACGAGCGCGCCGATGGCGATCAGTGCGCCGATCTGGGCGGCAACGAAGCGCTCGATTTCGCCGGGTGTCGCGGGCAGGCGGCGCCGGCCGAAGCCCTCGCGGTCCGGATAGCTCGGGTGGGCGCCGGTGACGACGCCATGCGCCTTTGCCAGTTCGAGCGTTCGGGCCATGGTTTCGGGATCGCTGGCATGGCCGCCGCACGCGACATTGGCGCTGCTCACCAACCCGAGCATCGCCGCGTCATCGCCCATCGTCCAGGGGCCATAGCCTTCACCGAGATCGGCGTTGAGATCGATGCAGGTCACGCCGGTACGCGGGCCCCGGTGCCTTGGTGGAAAACCCGGTCGCCGGGCAGCACGGCATCGATGGCGATATCTGAAGTGCCCTCCAGCCGGTCATAGAGCGGTCCGAAATCGGTCTCGATCGTCTGGCGGAGCAGATCGTCGAAACTGTCGATGACGAAATAGACTTGCTGGTAATCGTCGATCCGGTACGGCGTTCGCATCAGCCGCTCAAGCCCGAAGCCCAGCCGGTTGGGGCTTGGATCGTCAAGCGCATAGACTGATTCGCCGCGCGACGAGACAATGCCCGCGCCGTAGATCTTCAGCGCATCCCCGTCTCGAACCAGCCCGAACTCCACCGTGTACCAGTAGAGCCGTGCCAGCCGGGCAATGGCGCCGGCGCCGGCCGCGCGAAGGCCACCGCGGCCATAGGCCTGCATGTAATCGGCAAAGACGGGGTCGGCGAGCAGCGGCACATGGCCGAAGACATCGTGAAAGACGTCGGGCTCCTCGAGGTAATCGAGCTGATCTGCGGTCCGAATGAAGCGCCCGGCCACGAAGCGGCGTTCGGACAGGTGGCGGTAAAAAACGTCGTCGGGCACCAGCCCGGGCACGGCGACCACTTGCCAGCCCGTGAGTGCCATCAACCGTTCGGACAGCACGGCAAAGTCGGGGATTCCCGGCCGGTCCATTCGCAGCACATCGAGGCCGCCAAGAAAGGCCGGCGCCGCACGGCCCTGCAACATCGCCGATTGCCGCGCAAACAGCGTGTCCCATACCGCGTGCTCGGCGGCGGTATAGTCCGCCCAGCGCTGCGGAATGGTGAAATCGGCCGCGTTCATATTCCAAGGTTAGCATTAGTGCGCTTGATTGGCCACCAACGCGCCTCCGGCGGGCAGGGGCGACGCCCCTGCACCCGTATGATTTATCGGGGTCTGGGGGCGCTTCCCCCAGCCGCCGGAGGCTTTTTGTCAGCCAATGGATGTTTGGAATTGACCAGTTCCACCAGCGCCCGGGCCGCAACATGGGTATAGATTTGCGTCGTCGCGATATCGGCGTGGCCGAGCAGCGTCTGCAGGCTGCGCAGATCAGCGCCGCCTTCGAGCAGGTGGGTTGCAAAAGCATGGCGCAGCACGTGCGGCGACACGCGGTCGGGGGGGATGCCGGCCTCGGCGGCCAGTTCCTTGACGAGCTGGTAGAGCCGCAGCCGGTTGAGGTGGCGCCCGCGCGATGGAAAAAGATAGCGTTCGTCCGGCGCCACCAGCGCTGCATGCGCGGCGACGGCAGCATCGGCGCGGCCGCTGATCGGGACCAGCCGTTCCTTGTCACCCTTGCCCGTCACGACCAGAAAGCCCCGTCCGGGGCGGATGGCCTGCCGCGGCAGCGAGACCAGCTCGGTAGCGCGCAGCCCCGAGCCGTAGAGCAGCTCGATCAGCGCCGCGAGGCGCAGGGTTCGCGGATTGGGGTCCTTGGCCAGCCGCCCGGCAAGCGCCTCGAACAGCCTCCCGACATCGTGTGGATCGAGGCTCTTGGGCAGTGGCCGCGCCGCCTGCACGGCTTCGAGGTCGCGCCCCGGATCATCGCTGCGATGGCCCTCGCTGGCGAGAAAGCCGAAGAACTGGCGCACGGCCGAGCCCTTGCGAGCGGCACTGGCGCGCGCCAGCCCCGCCCAATGCCCGGACAATCGTGCGAGATCGTCGGCGCCGGCGCGCGCCAGCCTGCCGCCGAGCCATTCACTGGCCTGGGCGAGGTCGCGGCCATAGGCGAGGAGCGTGTTGCGCGCAGCACCGCGTTCCGCAGCGAGCATTTCGAGAAACAGTGCGATCAGCCGGGAATCGCTGCTGCTGTCGTCCGTCACGCCCGCGTCACGGCTTCGGCCGCGATCAACCGTGCTTCGGCGCTGCGGCCGACTCGCGTCAGCGCTGCGACGATGTGCTGTAAATGCTGTGGCGGCACATCCTTCCAGGCGCCTTGCAGCCCGGTGGCGGACAGAATGATCGCTTCCCCGGTGCGGCGACCGGCGGCGGCAGCGTCGATGGCGCGGGTCCAGCTGTTGGCGACGGTGGGTAACAGGTCGTCGCGCTCGCTTGCCCAGTCGCTGCCACTTGCCGTGCCGAGCCCGGCCAGCGCGGCGAGCAGCATCGCCGCCTGGTGGTCGCTGGCCTTGGTGGCCGTGCGCCAATCGTCGAAATCGCCTGGCGAGGCTGTTACGCCGCCGGTGCCGGTGGCGAGCAGCGCCCAGGCGCGGGCGCGTACTTCGGGCGACGCCGTTTCGGCAATGCGCCACCAGCGCAGCGCCGTCGGGCCATCACCGGCAGCGAGCAGGGCCGCGATGATGTCGGCACTGTCTTCGGCGCTGTCAGCGCTGATCGGCAGCCGCGCAGCGGCGGTGGCGGCTTCGAGCAAGGCACCATAACGCGCATCACCATCACCCGAGGTCATGATGGCCTTGAGGGCTTCGCGGCGGTCGGCAGCACTGCCGCCGGCAAAGGCGGTGCGCAGCAGCGCGGCACGGCTTTCGGAGGCGTCCGACACGCTCAGCGCACCGACTGCGCTGGCAATTTCGCCGGCCGACAGGGTGCCGAGCACCGCCGCCTCCCGCAGCATTTCCAGCCGCGTTTCGGCCGCGACCCCGGGGTTGCGCACCAGCCAGCCGGCGCGCGCCGGCCCCAGCGCTTCCAGCGTTTCGGCGGGCACCGGCACGCCGCTCGCCGTGGCGATGGCGTAGCGAAAGGGTGTCAGCCGGGGGGCTTCGTTCCAGTCGATGATCGCCGCGCGCCCGGCGCCGCCAGCAATGGTGGCAACCCGCTCACCGAGACGAACATCGAAGCGATCGACCCGGTCCCCGTCCTCGGCGAGCGTATCGAAGATCTGCGCGGCGGTAATGTCATCGCCCTGCAGCGCGGCACACATGCCGATCGCGAGATCCCACAGCGGATCCTTGGACAATACCCGGCCATTGGCGGCAATCGGGCACAGACCGTTGATATCGGCCGCCGCCAGTGCCGCCTGCGCTGCGACCCGGTACAGCGAGGGGGTGTAGCGATCGACCGGTACCGAATCGACCAGCCGCTTGGCGCCATCGATTTCGCCCATGCGGAGCAGCGCCCAGGTGCGCACTGCCACCCAATCGGCCGGGTAGATGCCGGCCGGGGCTGCGCTTTCGCTGAGCAAGGCACGGTTGAAGGTGATGGCGGCCCAGCGCGAACCGATCGGCGCGTTGAGGCGATTGGCGAGGCCCGCCAGAAAACGCCCGCGCGAGCCACTGAAAATGCCGGCGCCATAGCCGCCTGTTGCCGGCGTCAGTGGCCCGATGACAGCGATATCGCGCCCCGAAGCGACCGAGACGTCGAGCGAATTGGCGGGCGTTTCGCTTGTCGAGCCTTGGGCCTCGTCTGCTGTCGCGCTTGTCTCGGGCGGGGGCGCCAGCAGCGGCGGTGGCGGGCTGTCGGGAATCGCTTGCGGCAGCAGCAATGGGCCAGCGGGTTCAGGGCGGCGCGGCGCGGGCTGAAATTCGTCGGGCAGCAGCGATTTGGGAGCGGCCCGGCTGGCCGCTGGCGGCGGTTCGATTGCCGCCGGTTGTTGCCCGATGACCGGCGCTGCGAGCAAGGCGGCCAGCACTGGCGCCAGCGCTGCAAGCCCCAGAAGCCCCTGTCTGCGGAAGCCTTGCTGGCGAGCGCGTCGTGTCATGAAGGATCGGTGCCGTATTGGGGGTGAGATCGCCCGGCTTTCGCCGCGCCTTAACCCGTGTATAGCGAGGGGTGACATGGAGTGCGACGCAAAAATCCCCCATCCGCAGCCGGAACCGGAGCCCAAGGCACAAGCAAGCCAGGCGCCCGAGCCATTGCCCCCGGCGCTGCGCCCTGCGGCGCTGCGGCCGGTAACGCTGGTCGGTCTCATGGGGGTGGGCAAGACGACGATCGGCCGGCGGCTGGCGGCGCGGCTTGAACTGCCCTTCGTCGATGCCGATGCCGAGATCGAGACTGCCAGCGGCATGCCGGTTGCCGAGATTTTCGAACGCTTCGGCGAGGCTCACTTTCGCGATGGCGAGCGCCGAGTGATTGCCCGGCTGATCGACGGCGCACCAAAGGTCATCGCCACCGGCGGCGGTGCCTTTATCGATCCGGGTACCCGGGCGCTGATCCTGGCGCGCACGCTTGCCGTCTGGCTCGACGCCGATATCGCCACCCTGGTCGAACGCGTGAAGCGCCGCGAAACCCGGCCTCTGCTGAAAGGCAAGAACCCGGCGCAAGTCCTGACTGCGCTCGCAGCGGTGCGCAATCCGATCTATGCCGAGGCGCCGATCCATGTCGGCAGCAAGCGCGGGCCGCACGGCGAAACGGTCGATCAGATCATTGCCGCCCTCGCCGCCGCAAATTCGAGTCCCGCACCATGATCGTTGAAGTCCCCCTCGGCGCCCGCGCCTACCCGATCCACATTGCGCCGGGCCTGCTCACCAGCGCCGCCCCGTTGCTCGGCCCGCTGGCGCCGCGCGGCCGGCTTGCGGTCGTCACCGATGCCAATGTCGCGGCACTGCATCTGCCGGCCTTCACCGCGGGCCTTGCCGCTGCCGGACTGGCAGTCGACGAGATTGTCCTGCCGCCGGGCGAAGCCACCAAGGACTGGGCGACGCTCGAACACCTCACCGAACGCCTGCTGCAACTTGGTGTCGAACGCGGCGACGCCATCGTTGCGTTCGGCGGTGGCGTCATCGGCGACCTGACGGGCTTCGCGGCCGCCATCCTGCGGCGCGGCTGCCGATTCGTGCAGGTGCCGACGACCCTCCTCGCCCAGGTCGATTCGTCGGTCGGCGGCAAGACCGCGATCAACGCGGCTGCCGGCAAGAACCTTGTCGGTGCCTTTCACCAGCCCGCACTGGTGCTCATCGACCCGCAAGTGCTGGCAACACTGCCGCCTCGCGAACTGCGCGCCGGCTATGCCGAGGTCGTCAAATATGGCCTCCTTGGTGATCCGGATTTCTTTGCCTGGTGCGAAGCCAACGCCGCCGCTCTGCTGGCTGGCGATGCTGCGGCGCAGGTGCATGCCATCGCAGCCTCGTGCCGGGCCAAGGCCGCCATTGTCGCCGCCGACGAGCGCGAAACCGGCGAAACCCGTGCCCTGCTCAATCTGGGCCACACCTTTGGCCATGCCTTCGAAGCCGAAGCCGGCTTTTCGGACCGGTTGCTCCATGGCGAAGGCGTTGCCCTTGGCATGGCACTGGCTTTCGATCTTTCCGCCGCCCGCGGCCTGTGCCCCGCCGCCGACGCCGCCCGCGTGCGCAGCCATCTGACGGCCTGCGGTTTCGACGTGTCGCCTGCCAGTCTCGGCCTTGCCGCCACGCCGTCACGGCTGCTCCATCATATGCGCCAGGACAAGAAGATGGCGGCCGGCAACCTGCCCTTCATCCTCGCTCGTGGCATCGGCGAGGCATTCGTTGCCCGTGACGTGCCCTTGGCGGACGTCGAGGCGTTCCTGGCAGGGGTCGTCTAACGGCTCTGGGGCTCATTCGGCCCGCAATGGCCGGCCAAGAAGCGCGTTGATGGTCTCACCGACCGGCGCCCCCGCGAGCAGGGCGGCAACCGCTTCGCAGATCGGCATCTCGACCCCCATGGCGCGTGCTGCGGCAACGAGCACCGGCGCCGTTGCCGCCCCTTCCGCCACGGTGCGGGTTTCAAGTGGCGCCTCGCCGCGCCCGATGCCGAGCCCCAAGGCGAAGTTGCGGCTGTTCACCGACGAGCAGGTGAGAACAAGGTCTCCCAGCCCCGAAAGCCCGGCGAGGGTTTCGGCCCGCGCGCCGCGCGCCAGGCCGAAGCGCGTCATTTCGGCAAAGCCGCGCGCGATCAAGGCGGCGCGGGCGTTGAGGCCAAGTCCCGCGCTCTCGACCACACCACAGGCAATGGCGAGGACATTCTTCACCGCGCCGCCGATCTCGGCGCCGGTAACATCGTCCGACAAATAGGGGCGGAATGCCGGTCGCTTAAGGCGTTGCACCAGCGCCATGCCAAGTTCGGCATCGGCGCACGCCAGCGTCACCGCGGTCGGCAGCCCGCGCGCCACCTCGGCCGCAAAGGTCGGGCCCGAAAGCACCGCGAGCGGCGCGGCGCCCGCCACATCGGCTGCGACTTCGGCAACCAGCTTGAGGCTTCCCGCCTCGATGCCCTTGGCGCAGAGCACCAGCGTGGGGCGCCGGTCACCCGCAAACTGATCGAACGGGCATTCGGCAAGAACGCCGCGCAGATGCTGCGCCGGCACCGCCACCAACCACAGATCGGCCGTGGCAAGCGTGTCGAGGACACCGACCGCACCGATGCGCGGCGAGAGCTGGACCCCGGGCAGGAAATCGGTGTTCTCGTGCAACAGGTTGATTTCCGTCACGACCTGGTGCTCGCGCGCCCAGAGGATCACATCCTCTTCGGCTGCCATGACTTGCGCGAGTGCGGTGCCCCAGGCACCGCTGCCGATCACACCGATCGTCATGAGGGGCCTCCGGCGGCTGGGGCTGTCGGCCCCGGACTCCATTCGATGAGACCGCGCCGGCGTTCCGATCCGCATGCGCGCGCAATATTGGGGTCCGGGGCCGACGGCCCCGGCCGCCGAAGGCTCTTCATCCTCAAGCCCGTACCCCCGCGCCGCGCACCGCTTCTGCCCCCGGGTCGAGCGGCCAGCGCGGGCGGGCCGGGGCATCGAGACTGTCGATCAGGCCAAGCGCAAAGCGTTCGCACCCCGCCCAGGCGATCATCGCGGCATTGTCGGTGCACAGCGACAGCGGCGGCGCGACAAACGCCAGGCCCCGCTTCGCTGCCAGCCCTGCCAAAGCGCCCCGGATGTGCTGGTTCGAAGCCACGCCGCCTGCCACCACCAGCGCTGTCGCTTGCGGAAACGCTGCCACCGACCGCAAGGTGCGATCGACGAGGCAATCGGTTGCTGCGGCCTGAAAAGCCGCGGCCAGATCGTCCCGGTCGACGTCATTCTTGTCCGGCAGGGCCTGCCATTGTCGCAACACCGCCGACTTCAGCCCTGCGAATGAAAAATGCGGCTCGTCGCTGCCCAGCAGGGGCCGCGGCAACGCAAAGCGACGCGCATTGCCGCGCACCGCCGCGCGCTCGACCGCCGGGCCACCGGGAAAGCCCAGCCCGAGGATTTTTGCTGTCTTGTCGAAGGCCTCACCAATCGCGTCGTCGATCGTCGTCGCCAGCCGGCGGTAGCGGCCAACGCCCTCCACCCCAAGCAACTGGCAATGCCCACCCGACACCAGCAGCAGCAAATAGGGAAATTCCAATTCTGGATCGACCAGCCGCGGGCTCAGGGCATGGCCTTCGAGATGGTTGATCGCGAGCAGGGGCCGGTGCGCCGCCCAGGCCAGTGCCTTGCCGGTGACCAGCCCGACCATCACCCCGCCGATCAACCCGGGCCCGGCCGTCGCTGCAATCGCATCGACATCCTTCAGCCGAACGCCGCCCATTGCCAGCACCTCGGCGACCATCGGCGTCAGTCTCTCGGCATGGGCACGTGCCGCCAGTTCGGGCACAACCCCGCCAAAGGGCCGATGGGCGTCGTCCTGGCTGGCAATGCGTTGCGCCATGATCGTGCGGTCGCCCGAGACGAGAGCGACGGCGGTTTCGTCGCACGACGATTCGATTCCCAGAACGAGCATCGGCCCGTTCTACGACCAGTTCAGCGCGGGGTCCAATCGGCGCGCATGACAACGAGGATCGACATGGCGCCATAGGCGATCATGCCAAGCGAAATCAGCGCGAAGATCGCCCACACCGGCGCTGCCATCGCCACCAGCACGCTGCCGCCAATGGCAACGATGCCGAGCCGGAGCGCGCCAGCGACGAGCATGCCGCTGACCTTGCCGGCGGCAAGCGACGAGAAGAACAGGCTCATTCCCGCCCCGAAAAAGGCATAGACCGGGCCGACGAGGTGGAAATACTGCGTCGCTGCCGCCGTTGTCCCGGCATCATCGGTGAACATCGCCACCCAGGCTTCCGGAAACAGCACCATCATGATCCCGATCGCGGCCATCAGCGCGGCCGCGACCCGCGCCGCCACCCAGGCCGAAGCCCGTGCGCGCGCCACCATGCCGGCGCCGATCGCCGTGCCGACCAGCGGCACCGAAGCGACGCCGATGGCAAAGCTCAACGGCGTCAGCAGAAATTCGAGGCGGGTGCCGATGCCGAAACCCGCGAGCACGGTGGGGCCGAACCCCGCAATGAAGCGATTGAGGATGATGATCGTCGCGATCGACATGATCGGCGAAACCGCGGCCGTCGCGCCGGTGCGTAGGATCAGCCCGAAAACCGCCTTCGAAGGCCTGACCCGCCCGACCGGCAGCCCGATCGCCGGCCGTCCCGACCGCATGTAGACAAGCAGGATGATCGCCCCCAATGCCGAGGCCACGACTTGCCCCGCCGCCACGCCCGCCATCCCGAAGCGTGGCACCGGGCCAAGGCCCAGACCCAAGCTGCCGCCGATGACAATCTGCAGCGCGGCGTTGAGCAGCAGCACCCCGGAAGGCACCGCCATGTTGCCGCCCCCGCGCAGCACCGCCGCCAGCAGGTTGACCAGCCACAGCCCTGTCGATCCGATGAAGGCGACTTGCGCAAAGGCGACGGCTTCGTCGAGCGCCGCGCCGCGCGCGCCAAGCCCTGCAAAGATCACCGGCGCCAACGGCACCACGATCAGCGTCGTCACAATGCCGAAGATCAGCCCCAGCCACAGCGCATGTACCGCCAGCGCTTCGGCACGCTCGGTATCCCCGGCGCCGATTGCGCGGGCGATTGCCGCTGAAACCCCGCTGCCCATGGCACCGGCGGCGAGCATGCCCTGCAGCATCACAAGCGGGAAAACCACCGCCATCCCGGCCAATGCCGGCACCCCGAGTTGCCCGACATAGGCGGTTTCGGCGATTGCAGCGATCGACCCGGCCACCATCGCCCCCATGTTGGGCAGCGCCAGGCGCATCAAGATCGGCAGGATCGGGCCGGAGAGCATCGGGTTTCCCGACCTCGGTTCTGTCGGGTTTCCCGTCATCGGCCCTGCCGGCGTGCTGGCGGTTGCTGCTGTCTCGCTTCTGCTTGCCACGGCGATGCTCCCTGTAACGACTGTGGCAAGCGCCCGGTGTTGAGTCGAGCTTCAATCGGGTGCGGCATGCCGTAGCTGCACTTTACCGCGTCGCCCGCGATATCGCAGGATTGCGGGCGGCATCTTGCCAAGCGCCGCGTCGCCTTCCACAAGCGCGCCCCATGACCATGACAAGTTTCAAGCTCGGCACGCGTGGCTCGCCGCTGGCTCTGGCTCAGGCGCACATGACGGCGGCGGCGCTTGCTGCGGCGCATGGGTGGGCGCCCGGGGTTGCCGAGATCGTCATCATCTCGACGACAGGCGACCGGGTGCAGGACCGCCCGCTCGCCGAAATCGGCGGCAAGGCGCTATGGACCAAGGAACTCGACGCCGCTCTCATCGATGGCCGCATCGATTGCGGGGTGCATTCGATGAAGGATGTCGAAACCCAGTTGCGTGACGGCATTGCGCTGGCGGCCATGCTGCCGCGCGCCGATGTCCGCGAGCGGTTGCTGGGGGCCGACAGCATCGCAGCCCTGCCACCGGGGGCGCGGGTCGGCACTTCCAGCCCACGCCGTGCCGCCCAGTTGAAGGCGCTGCGCCCCGACATCGTCACCGAAGTGCTTCGCGGCAATGTCGCGACGCGAATGGCCAAGGTGGAAAGCGGTGCGATCGATGCGACATTGCTCGCTGCTGCCGGGCTCGACCGGCTGGGGGTCGCGGCCGGGGCGACGGTCGAAACCGATGTCATGCTCCCCGCCAGTGCCCAGGGTGCGGTGGGGATCACGGCGCGCGCCGGCGATGCCGACGTTCTGGCGCTGCTCGAAGCGATCAACCACGCCGACACGTTTGCCGCGGTGATGCTCGAGCGTGGGTTTCTGGCGGCGCTGGGGGGCAGTTGCCACAGCCCGGTGGCGGCGCTTGCAACGATTGCCGGCGGCCGGGCCACCTTCCGTGCCGAGATCATGACCGAAGACGGCGGCGAAGTTGAAAAGGACGGCTTCGAGGCGCTGCTTGCGGAGGCTCCCGCGCGGGTTGCGGCGCTGGCAGCGACGATGCTCGGCCGCGCCAGCCCTGCCCTGCAGTCCCTGTTCACGGCACCATAGAAAAGGGGTCCGGGGCACAGGCCCCGGCCACCGGAGGCTCTTTCCGATGCGCTTCCTGGTTACCCGCCCACAGCCCGCCGCCGACGCGACCGTGCGTCGGCTTCAGGCGCTCGGGCATGATGCCGTGGCAGCGCCCCTGATGGCAACCGAAGCCCTGCCATGGGCGCTTCCCGAGCGATTGCCCCCGGCGGTCATGCTCACCAGCGCCGTAGCCGCCCGGCTGGCGGGGCCGGAAGCAGCCCCCGTGCACCGGCTGCCGGTCTTTGCTGTCGGTGCCGCCACCGCGCGCGCTGCCGCAGCGGCGGGCTTTGTCGATGTCAGGGATGGCGGCGGTACGGTCCAGGCGCTGCTGGACGGCGTCGCGGCGGCTGGGTTTCCGGCAATCCTCCATCTTGCTGGTGAAGACCGGACCCCTGTCGTGGTGCCGGCGGGACTGGCCGTGACCATTTGCACCGTCTATCGCGCCCGGCTGCATCCGCTTCCTGCACTGCCGGCGGTCGATTGGGTGCTGCTCTACAGCCAGCGCAGCGCTGCGCACTTCGCCGGCGAGGTTGATCGTCTGCTCGCGGCGCGGCGCGACATCGCGATTGCCGCGATCAGCGCGGCGACGCTTGCCGCGGCCGGACCGGGTTGGCGTACGGCGGCGGTTGCGGCGCATCCGGACGAAGACGGTTTGTTGGCGGCCACCGGCATTTCGTGCCAATAGTCGCGCCCATGGATCCCTCTTTCGATCGCGGCGAGATCGATCGCGCCAGCCTTGATGCCACCGAGCGGTTGCGTGCGCGGCTGTCGGGCCGGCCGATGACGCCGCCACCCGCGCCGCGCCGCAGTGTCCTGCCCTGGGTTATCGCAGGCAGTCTTTTTGTCTTCACGGCCGGGATGATCGCCAATCCCTGGTTCGAACGGTCGGTGCGTGGCAGGCTGCCGTTCAGTGCCGCACCGGCATCGGCACCTGTCGCTGAAACGTCGGCCGCCGAAACGCCCAGCTCTGAAACACCCAGCGCTGCAACGCCTGCACCCGTCGTTCCCGTCGCCGTGGTGCCCTCCGACGCGCTAGTGGTGGGGGAACGGCTGGCGCGTACCGAAACGCAGGTGGAAACCAGTACCGAATTGTTGCGCCGCGACGGCGAACGCATCGACCGCATGACCGCCGACATCGCCAGCCTCGCGGCACGTCTGGATTCCGAGGCCGGCCGCACCGAGGCGGCATCGGCCACGGCGATCGCCGCTGCCGATCGTGCCCAGGCGATGATCGTCGTGCTGCTGGCGCGCGAGGCGCTGACGGACGGGCGGCGGCTGAACAGTATCGAGCCGGTACTGCGCCAGTCGTTCGAAGCGCGCTATCCCCAGGCGGTGACCGCTGTCATGGCCCTTGGCGAAGCGCCGGTGACGCTCGATGGCCTGCAGCGCGATTTCGCCAGGATCGACCAGATCGAAGCAGGCGCACGGCTCGACTGGTGGCAAAGCCTTGCCCTTGCCGTTCGCAGCGCCGTTTCGCGCCCCGACGAAATTGTCCAGACCGCGCAGGAGGCCGCTGCCACGGCGCTGGCTCGCGGTGATGTTGCAGTTGCCATTGGCCAGATGCGTCGCATCGCGCCGCGCTCTCCTGCCATTACCGCCTGGCTGAGTTCGGCGGAACGCTGGCAGGCGGGCATGGCGGCGCTGACGACACTGGAAACGGCGGCGATCATGCCGCCGAGTGTGCCGGCAGAGCCTCCGGCGGCTGGGGCCATTGGCGCCAGACCCCTGGCGCTTGGGCGTGCCAACTGAAGGCGGTCGGCGTCGCTTCAGCGTTTGCCGAACAGGGCGCTGCCGACGCGCACCGCTGTCGCACCGAGCATCGCGGCCGTTTCATAGTCGCCTGACATGCCCATGCTGAGTTGCGGCAAACCATGGCGCCTGGCCAGTTCGCCAAGCAAAGCGAAGAAAGGCGCGGCTTCGGTGTCGGCAGGGGGAACGCACATCAGGCCGATGATAGGCAGCCCGGCAGCGCGCGCGGTTGCCAGTGTCGCGGGCAGATCGGCGATGGCACAGCCGGCCTTTTGCGCTTCGGCGCCGATATTGACCTGGATGTAGCAATCGGGACGTTTGCCGCTCGCCGCCATCGCCTTGCCGAGCGCCGTGATCAGCGATGGCCGGTCAACCGAATGGATGACATCGAACAGTGCCACCGCAGCATCGGCCTTGTTGGATTGCAACTGCCCGACAAGATGCAGCCGGATATCGGGCGTGGCAGCAACCAGCGCGGGCCATTTTTCCCGCGCCTCGGCAACGCGATTTTCACCGAAACTGCGCTGCCCGGCGGCGATCAGCGGGGCGATGGCTTCGGCGCTGAAGGTCTTGCTGATGGCGATGAGCTCGATCGCCCGGGGGTCGCGTCCGACACTCTCCGCGGCGCGGACAAGGGCGGACTTTACCGATGCGAGACGCTCGGCGGCGTCCTCCGGACGGGCCAAAGCGGAGTCGAGGCCGGCGGAATCGAGGCCAGTGGAATCGAGCTGGGCGTCCAAGATCAGAAGGCGAAGTTGGTGCCGAGATAGACCGACTGGTCGGAACGGGCACTATCGAGGATCGTCGGCACCGCCGGCGCAATCTTGTAGCGCACCCCACCGCTGACCGACAGCCGCGGCGCCACGGCATAGGCGCCACCGAATTCGAACGAATAGCGCCGCTCGATCGGCGCCAGCAGCACGCTGCCAAGATCACCGACATGCTGTTCAGCCGTGCCGAGAAGACGCGTCTTCCAGTTGCTGCCGCCATAACTCAGCGCGATATCCACCGCATCGGTGCGGGTCGCGAGAAGCGCCGCCGGGCCGGGTTCGACATGGCGATAGCCGGTATTGACCGCAAAGCCCTTCCAGCCCACCGACGCTTCGACGCCATAGGCAGTGGGCAGCGCGGCAGTCGCTTCCAGCGGCGGCGCGGCACGCGAGCGATCGGCAGCAGCGGCAACCACCCGCGTGCTGACTCCGAGCGACAGCGCCTTTCGATTGTCAGCCTGGCCCGAGGGCGTGAAGCGGAAGGCGCGCTCCTGCGTCTGCATGCGTGCCGATGCAGCGGCATTGCCCGCCGCAGTGAAGCTGAACTTGTTGAGATCACCGACCGGCGGCTGGAACGACGCCACCGGTGTGTCGAAACTGAAGCGCTGCTTCGGCGGCGCCTTGACGGGCGTGCCCTTGGTCGCAGCAAGTGCGCTGCCAGCCACCAGCGCAGCGGCGCCACCGGTCAACACCAGGCGCACGAGACCGCGGCCCGCCGAAGCGGCACCTGTGCGATCGCGCGAATCACTGGTTGCGAACATGATCAAGACCTATCAGCGCAAACCGGCGTCGCACAGATGTTTACGACACAATCGTGCCGCAATCGCACAATTATAAACGATGACTGTGGTTTGCAGCCCACAGTCGGGTGGTTTGTTGCATTTTCCTGACAAACCGAAGGCCGGCTGCAGGGCGGTGCCGGTGCCCCTGGTCGCGAAGGCTTGGCGCTGGGCAGCCGGCACGCCTATAAGCGCCCGACGTTTCGCAAACCATATTGCCGCAAAAAGGGTCATCCATGCGCCGTGTCGGAATCTTGGGGCTCAGCCTGGTGCTGGCCGGCGCGCTCGGCGCCTGTGGCAAGAAGGATCGGCCCGCCACACTGTCCGAAGCCCCGGCACGGATCACGACCATCGGTGTCAACACCTATCTGTGGCGCGCGGCGCTCGATACCATCGGCTTCATGCCGCTGGCGCAGGTCGATTCGAACGGCGGGCTGATCATCACCGACTGGTATGCCACACCGACGGCGCCCAATGAACGTGTCAAGGTAACGGTCTCGATCCTCGATACCGAACTGCGCGCCGATGCCATCAAGGTCGCTGCCATCCGCCAGACGATTGGCGGGTCGGGCTGGATCGATGCGCCGGTACGCCCGGGCACGGTGCAAAAACTCGAGGAGACAATCCTCAGCCGCGCCCGCGACCTGCGCCGTTCCCAGTATACCGGCTAGGCCCTGCGTGTCGAAATTCGATTACAAGGCCGCCGAGGCGCGCTGGCAGGCCGCGTGGGATGCCGCCGGCAGCTTCCATGCCGACGACGCCTCGCCGAAGCCCAAAGCCTATGTGCTCGAGATGTTTCCCTATCCGTCGGGTCGCATCCACATGGGCCATGTCCGAAATTATACCATGGGCGATGTCATCGCCCGCACCCGCCGTGCCCAGGGCTATGAAGTCCTTCACCCGATGGGCTGGGACGCCTTCGGCATGCCGGCCGAAAACGCTGCCATCGAACGCGGCGTTCACCCCGGTGGCTGGACTCGTGCCAACATCGACGGGATGCGCGCCCAGCTGAAGCGGCTCGGTTTTGCGTTCGACTGGTCGCGCGAACTCGCCACCTGCGAGCCCGGCTATTACGGGCAGGAACAGGCATTGTTCCTCGATATGCTTGCCGCGGGGCTGGTCTATCGCAAGGAATCGGCGGTCAATTGGGATCCGGTCGACATGACCGTGCTTGCCAATGAACAGGTCATCGATGGCCGCGGCTGGCGATCCGGCGCCATCGTCGAGCGCCGCCGCCTGAGCCAGTGGTTCCTCAAGATCACCGAATTCGCCGACGATCTGATCGCCGGGCTCGATGGTCTCGAAGCCTGGCCCGAAAAGGTCCGGTTGATGCAGGAAAACTGGATCGGCAAGTCGCAGGGCCTGCGTTTCACCTTTCGGGTTGCCGGCGCCGACACGACGTTCGACGTCTTCACCACCCGCCCCGACACGCTGTTCGGCGCCAGCTTCGCCGCACTCGCGCCCGACCATCCGATCGCCACCGCGCTGGCCGAAAACGACCCCGGCCTCGCGGCCTTCATCGCCTCGGTTCAGGCCGGGGGTACCGCCACCGCCGATATCGAGGGCCAGGAAAAGCGCGGCCATGACACCGGGCTCTCCGTGGTCCACCCGCTCGATCCGGCGATCAACCTGCCGGTGTTCGTCGCCAATTTCGTGCTGATGGACTATGGCACTGGCGCCATTTTCGGCTGCCCGGCGCACGACCAGCGCGATCTCGATTTCGCCCGCAAATACGCGCTGCCGGTCGCGCGTGTCGTTGCCCCCGAAGGCGAGGCCGACGCACCGATCGACGATGTCGCCTATGTCGGCCCGGGCCGTCTCGTCCATTCCCGCTGGCTCGACGGCATGAGCGTCGATGAAGGCAAGGCCGCCGTCATCGCCCGTGCCGAAAGCGAGGGCTGGGGCACGGGCGTCACGCAATATCGCCTCCGTGACTGGGGCGTTTCGCGCCAGCGCTATTGGGGCACGCCGATCCCGATCATCCATTGCGATGCCTGCGGGCCGGTGCCGGTGCCGCGCGACCAGCTTCCCGTCGTGCTGCCCGAGGATGTCAGCTTCGACCGTCCGGGCAACCCGCTCGATCACCATCCGACCTGGAAGCATGTCGCGTGCCCGCAATGCGCAGCCCCGGCGCGCCGTGAAACCGATACGCTCGATACCTTCACCAATTCGTCCTGGTATTTCATCCGCTTCGCCAGTGCGCCGGCGGACCGGCCGTTCGATGCCGCGGTTGCCGAACAATGGCTGCCGGTCGGCCAGTACATCGGCGGTGTCGAGCATGCGATCCTCCACCTGCTTTACGCGCGATTCTGGACGCGGGCGCTCAACCGCATCGGCATGATCGGCATCACCGAACCCTTCGCCGGGCTGTTCACGCAAGGCATGGTGACCCATGAGACCTATTCGCGTCCGCAAGGGGAGGGGCTGGCACCCTTGTTCTTCGGCCCCGAAGATGTCGACCGCACCGGCACCGGCGCGACGCTTAAGGCCGATGGCGGCGCGGTCGACGTCGGCCGCGTCATCAAGATGTCGAAATCGAAGAAGAATGTCGTCGATCCCGACCATATCATCGCGACCTATGGCGCCGATGCCGTGCGCTGGTTCGTGCTTTCCGATTCGCCGCCCGAGCGCGATCTCGCCTGGTCCGAGGCCGGTATCGAAGGTGCCTGGCGCTTCGTGCAACGGGTCTGGCGGCTTGCGGAGGACGCTTCCGATGCGCGCGACGCCAGTGGCGCAGCGCCGGAACTGCAGCGCACCGTCCACCGTGCCATTGCAGCGATCACCGCCGATATCGATCGCCTGCAATTCAACAAGGCTGTCGCCCGGCTGTACGAGCTCGTCAGCAGCATCGAGCGCGCCCCCGCCGGTGCGGCGCGCCGCGACGCCATCCTCATCCTGCTTCGTCTCGTCGCGCCGATGGCACCGCACCTCGCCGAAGACGCATGGGCGCGTCTCGGCCAGCCCGGGCTGATCGTCGATTCGCCCTGGCCCGTTGCCGACCCGGCATTGCTCGTTGATGACAGCGTCACCATCGCCGTCCAGATCAACGGCAAGCTGAAGGACAGCTTCGTGGCTGCCAAGGGCGCCGACAAGGCCGCCGTCGAAGCTGAAGCGCTGGCGCGCGACAAGGTTGTTCGTGCCGTTGCCGGTGCCGCCATCCGCAAGGTCATCATCGTCTCCGATCGGCTGGTCAACCTTGTCGTCTAGAAAAGGCCTTTTGCTGGCCGCAGCGCTCGTCCTTGCCGGCTGCAATCTCGCGCCGGTTTATTCGGGCGGCAGCAAGAGCACCCCGGCGTTGCTGATGGCGCAAGTCTCCATCCCTGCGATCCCCGATCGTTCGGGCTTTCTCGTCCGCCAGGCGCTCATCGACCGCTTCGGTAACGCCAGCCCCACACCTCGCTATCGCCTCGAAGTCGAGCTCGATGACCAGATCCTGGCTTTCGGTGTCCGCGGCGACAACTCGGCGGCGCGCGAGCGCCGGACCCTGCGGGCGCGCTATCGGCTGGTCGAGCTCGCCACCAACGCCGTGCTTGTGGATGCCACTGCCGGCTCGGACGCGGGGATCGACCGCGTTTCGTCCAACTATGCCGTGGTGGCCGCCGAAGCGACTGCCCTCGAACGCCTGTCGGTCGAAGTCGCCGAGCAGATGGCAGCAAGGATCGCGCGCTACGCCAACGAAGTGGGGGTTGAGTAGGGTGCCGCCGGCGTCCCGGATCAAAGCCGGGATGACGGGGCTCGGCGGCCCCGGACTCCGATCGTGCAAGGGCAGTTCGTGAAAGCCGATCCGGCCCGTATCGCGGCCATTGCGCGGGCGTGGCCTGCCGAGATCCGCATGGTGCTTCTTTACGGCCCCGACGGCGCGGCCTCGCGCGATCTCGCCGATCGTATCGCCAGGCAGTTTGCCGATGCGGCCAATCCGATGGCAGTCGAAACCATATCGGGCGCTGCGCTGGCGGGGGACCCGGGGGCGCTGGCGGCGGCGGCAGGGTCCATGTCGATGTTCGGGGACAGGACGCTGGTGCGGGTCGAAGGCCTTGATGACAAGGGTTTCGACGCCGTTGAGGCGCTGCTTGCCGCCCCTGCGGGCAATCCGGTGGTGGCCATCGCCGGCGATCTGAAAAAGGGCAAGCTGGCGACGCTGGGCGAGCGCTCGCCGGCGATTGCCTCGCTGGTCAGCTACGAACCGACGTTGCGCGATGCCGCGCGGCTGGTCGGGGAAATCGGCGCCGAATTCGGTCTTCGCCCGACACGGGATGCCGCGATGTTGGTGTTCGAAAGTGCCGGTGGCGACCGCATGGTGATCCGCCGCGAGCTTGAAAAGCTGAGTCTTTATCGTGGGGGTACGCCAGCGGCGCCGCAGCCGCTCGAGGTGGCCGATGTCGCGGCCTTGGCGCCGGGTGCGGGGGAGGTCGATCAGTTCGGCCTGGCCGGTGCTGTGGCGAGCGGCCAGGTCGCCGTGGTCGTCGATCAGCTGGCTCGCCTTGGTGACGGCCTCGGTATCGCGGCGCTGCGGGCTGTGGAGCGCCGCCTGACATTGTTGCTGGCCCTGCGCAGCGCGGTCGATGCCGGGGCGCGGCCGCAGGCAGCGGTCGATGCCGCACGCCCGCCGATCTTCTGGAAGGAAAAGGAAGCGATCGTCGCTGAAGTGGCGGTCTGGACGACACCTGCGCTCGTTGCCGGGCTCGGAGCGCTGCTGAATGCCGAACGCGGCATCAAATCCCGCGGTAGCCCCGGGAAGACACTCGCCCATGCAGCGATGCTCGAACTGACACGCCGAGCCGCAATCGCGCGCCGTCGGGCGGCGCAATAGCTGAGCGCCACGAGAGCGGATCGCACGGAAACGGAATCAAAGCCTCCGCCTTCCCCGGCGCAGGCCGGGGAGCGGCTGGGGCCGACGGCCCCAAACCCCTTTCGTCGGATTTGGCGCATGCACCCGGGATCTAGCCGGCTTATCGAATCGGGTCCGGGGCCGCCAGCCCCGGCCGCCGGAGGCCCTTGTGTTTCAATCGCAATGGAATCAAGACTAACTTATTGTATTAATTGTAGAATCTCGAGAGTCGACCCTCGAAAGGGGACTGGGGCCTCCGGAAGCGTTACAAAGCCTGCCCCAATTTCGCACAAAGCCAATCGAGTTGATCGAGGCTGGCGAACCGGACCGTGAGGCTGCCACTGCTGGCGCCCGGTGCAACGCTGAGCGCGACGGGCATGCCGAGGCTTTCGGCGAGCTGCAGTTCAAGGGCATCGACGTTCGCATCGTTCGCGACGGTCGGGCCGGGCTGCGAGAGCGCATGGCGTGGTCGCGGGACAGCTTTGCCGGCAACGAGCGCTTCGATGCTGCGGACCGAAAGGCCTTCCGCAATGACCTTGCGCGCCAGAGCAATCGGGTCGCTGGCGCCGATGAGGGCGCGGGCGTGGCCCATGGCAAGCTCGCCGGCTTCGACCATGGTCTGGATGGCCTCGGGGAGCTCGAGCAGGCGGAGGAGATTGGTCACATGGCTGCGCGACTTGCCGACGATACCACCGAGGATGGCTTGGGTGTGGCCAAAATCCTCGATCAGCCGCTTGTAGCCACGGGCTTCCTCGATGGCGTTGAGGTCGCTGCGCTGGATGTTTTCAATGAGCGCAATCTCGAATGCGGCCCGATCATCGAGGGGCCGGACGACGGCGGGCATTTCGTGCAGGCCAGCGGCCTGGGCGGCGCGCCAGCGACGTTCGCCGGCAATGATCTCGAACCGGCCATCGGCGACGGGGCGGACGAGGATCGGTTGCAAAACACCATGTGCCCTGACCGAGGCGACCAGGTCATCCATGGCTGCCTGGTCGAAATGACGGCGGGGCTGGTGGGGATTGGCACCGATATCGGCCACCGATAGCCGTGCCACGCCGGGACCGTTCGCATCAGGTGGCGATGCCGCTTCCTCAAGTAGTGCCGACAGCCCGCGGCCCAGACCGGAAACACGTTTCTTGTCAGCCATTTATCAGGCAGCTTTCGTGGTTGGGCGGGGGAGCGGATGGGGCTGCATTCGACCCAGATACTCACGCGCCAATGCCATATAGGCTTCCGAGCCCGCGCAGCGGCTATCGTAGAGAAGCGCGGGAAGGCCGTGGCTCGGTGCTTCCGACAGACGCACGTTGCGCGGAATCTCGGTCTTGAAAACCTTGTCACCCATGACGGCGCGAACATCGTCGGCGACATTTTCAGTCAAGCGGTTGCGGCGATCGACCATTGTCAGGACAATGCCGAGCAGACTGAGGCGCGGATTGAGGCTGGAGCGGACGCGCTCGATGGTATTGATCAACTGGCTCAAGCCTTCGAGGGCAAAGAACTCGCACTGCATGGGCACCAGCACGGCATCTGCCGCAACCAGCGCGTTGACAGTGAGCAGTCCGAGCGATGGCGGACAATCGATGAAGACATGATCATGATGACCGAGGCTGGCAATGGCACTGGCGAGGCGATGGCTGCGGCGCTCGACATCGACCAGTTCGATCTCGGCGCCGGACAGCGCAGCGTTCGACGGCATCACCGAAAGCCCGGGGATGCGGGTTGTCTGCACCGCTTCCTCGGCGGCGATCTGGCCAAGCAGTACCTGATAGACCGAAGCATCGCGGGAGCGCCGATCGATGCCAAAGCCGGTCGAAGCATTGCCCTGGGGGTCGGAATCGATCACCAGCACGGACTTGCCCGTTGCCGCCAGGGCTGTCGCGAGGTTGACCGTCGTGGTTGTCTTTCCCACGCCGCCTTTCTGGTTGGCGACTGCGATGATCATCGGCGCTTCACTCCATTGGCGACGACGATGCGCGCGGCGGCGTCGGTCAGGCTCGGAACAAGGCTATAGTCGAATGCGAATCGCTCGGTGGCAATGGCCAATTCTTCGTCGACGCGGGCACCCTTGGGAAGCACCCAGCGCGTTCCAGATCCCGCAAAAGGCAATGCCCAGTCAAAAAGTTGTTCAAGCGATGCCAGAGCGCGGGCGGTGATCACATCGAACTTTGCACGAGGCAAGGTTTCAATGCGCCTGTTCTGAATAGTGACCTGCTTGTCGAGGCCAAGTGTCCCTACAACTTCGGCGAGGAAGCGACACTTCTTCGCAATCGATTCAACCAGAACAAATGTTGCGTTCGGGTCGAGCAGGGCGAGCACCAGGCCGGGAAACCCCGCGCCAGCGCCGATATCGAGCCAGGATTTGGCTTGGCCGCCGATCACCAGCAGTTGGGCGGAGTCGGCAAAGTGTCGGTCCCATACCAGCGGCAGCGTGCTCGGGCCGACAAGGTTCATCCTGCTTTGCCAGTCGGCAAGCAGTACGGCGTAAAGGTCCAGTCGCTCCAATGTTTCACGTGGAACATCATAGTCCAGCGCAAACGCCTCGCGACCGGTCATGCGGCGCGGCGAGCGAAAGGCAGAAGGGCGATCAACGCAGCTGGCGTGACGCCCGGAATACGCCCGGCGGCACCAAGCGTCGCAGGCCGCGCTGCCTCTAGCCGGTCGGCCATTTCGTGGCTCAATCCAGCAATTGAGCGATAGTCGATTGCCGCATCGATCCGAGCGCTTTCGTCACGATGAAATGCTGCAATATTGGCAGCTTGGCGATCGATATAGGTCGCATAGGCTGAATCCGTTCGCATCGCTTCGAGCAAACTGGCGGCGATGTCGGCAAGTTCCGGCCAGACGGCAGCAAGCGCCGTGTTGGTCATGACGGGAAAGCGCAGCCATTCATAGGCACTGCGGACTATCCCGTCCTGTCGCGTGTCGAACCCGGCCTCACGCAATCGGCTTGGCGGCGCATGCGCTGCAACCAGCCGGCCATAAACTTTCTCACGATTGTCGGCTTCAGCGAGAAAGGCATCGGCATCGTCATTGCCGACAAGGCCTTGCTCGATGCCAATCGGCGTCAGTCGTTGGCGAGCGTTGTCGGTTCGCAATCGCAAACGATATTCGGCCCGCGACGTGAACATGCGATAGGGCTCGCTGACGCCATGGGTGGTCAGATCGTCGATCATGACGCCGATGTAGCTGTTTGTACGGTCGAGGTGTAACGGCGGCTTGCCCAGCGCTTGCGCGGCCGCATTTGCGCCGGCGACGAGGCCCTGTGCAGCGGCTTCTTCATAGCCGGTGGTCCCGTTTATCTGTCCGGCAAGAAACAGCCCATCGAGGGCCTTGACCGCTAACGTCGGTGACAGCGCGCGCGGATCGACATAATCATATTCGATCGCATAACCTGGGCGCAGGATGACGGCACGCTCAAGGCCCTCGATCGTGGCGATGAAGCGCTTCTGTACATCGAGTGGTAACGAGGTCGACAAGCCATTCGGATAGACAGTAAAGTCGTCATAGCCCTCGGGTTCGAGGAAGATCTGATGGCCGTCACGGTCTCCAAAGCGCACCACCTTGTCTTCGATCGACGGGCAATAGCGAGGCCCGACGGATGCAATGTGGCCGCCATAGAGTGCAGATTGCTGCAGATTCTCCCTGATGATGGCATGCGTTTGTGGGTTGGTGCGGGTGATGCCGCAGGGCAGTTGCGGCGCATCATGGCGCCCGATGCGTCCAAAGCTCATGCTGTCTTGGTCGCCGCGCTGCATGGCAAGCCGGGCCCAATCCACACTCCGCGCATCGAGACGCGCGGGAGTGCCAGTCTTCAAGCGGCCGACCGGCAGACCCAAGTCCCGTAGGCCAGCGCCAAGCGACGACGCTGCTGCATCGACGCGTCCGCCCGATGCGCGCTCGGAGCCCATGTGCATCATGCCACCGAGAAAAGTGCCCGTGGTCAGGATCGTGGCGGCGGCGACCAACGCGCCGTCACCGGTAAGGACTCCGGTTACGCAACAGCCGCTGACTTGCAGCCCGATGACCTCCGCGACGACCAGCTCGACCCCACGCTGCGCTGCCAGCTCCTTGGCCATTGCTGAACGATAGCGACGGCGGTCGACCTGGGCGCGGGGGCCGTGGACCGCTGGGCCCTTCGACCGATTGAGCGTCCGCATCTGCAAGCTGGCGGCGTCGGTCACGCGGCCCATGACCCCACCCAGCGCCTCGATCTCGCAGACCAAATGGCCCTTTCCGATGCCGCCAACGGCGGGATTGCATGAAAGCGTCCCGGCATCTTCGGCGCGCATCGTGATCAGGCCAACGCGCGCGCCGGTCCGAGCCGCAGCCGCTGCGGCTTCGCAGCCAGCATGGCCGGCGCCGACGACAAGGACATCAAAGCTTTGCATGGTCACGTCATAGTGCCATTCGCCGCAATGTTCCACGTGGAACAATCGCCGGTCTATTTCCCGATGCAAAATTGCGAAAAGATGCGATCCAGAACATCGTCAACGTCAACCCTGCCGGCGACGCGCGCAAGCGCCTGTGCGGCGGTGCGGAGATCGTCTGCACGCAGAACGAGGTCTTCGGTCATTGCAGCGCGGCGGAGCGCAAGCGCTGCGTCGTCAAAAGCCTCCCGATGACGTGCATGGCCGAGCAGTGCCGGCTCCCCAGGCCGAAGCACGCTTCGTGCCCAGTCAGTCAAGGCGTTGCGCAAGGCCGGCAAACCGTCACCGGTCAGTGCCGACACGGCAAAGTGTGCGTCGGCTGGGGCAGGCGACAGGTCCGACTTGTTGGCAACAAGCCAACCCTGTCCGCTCGCAGGCATATCAGAGCCGGCTTCAATCAAGTGCAGAACGAGGTCCGCTTGCTCGGCCCGTGCCCGCGCCCGGCGGATGCCCTCGCGTTCGATCGGGTCGCTGGTTTCACGCAGCCCCGCCGTGTCGATCAGCGTCGCTGCACAGCCGCCGAGGTCCAGGGGCACCTCGATCGTGTCGCGTGTTGTGCCAGCGACTGGCGTGACGATCGCGGCATCGCGCATCGCCAACGCATTGACGAGGCTTGATTTTCCGACGTTGGGCGCGCCGGTGACAACAATGACGAGGCCATCGCGGATACGCGCCGCGCGGCTGGAGTCAGCGACGAGGCGCCCGAGTTCATCTGCCAGTTGGTTGAGCCTTGCGCCGCTCGATGCGACCAGCCGCTCGGCAACATCGGCCTCATCTTCGGCAAAATCGAGCGCCGCTTCGACTTCTGCCAGTACATCGATCAGCCTTGCCCGCCAATTATCGGCGAGGCGACTGAGGGCGCCGCCGGCAAGCGCCAATGCCTGTTGCCGCTGGCCTGTCGTTTCCGCAGCAACAAGATCGGCAAGACCTTCGACCTGGGCCAGATCAAGCCGGTTGTTGGCGAAGGCCCGGCGCGTGAACTCCCCAGGCTGGGCAAGCTGAACGTTCGCCAAGGCCGTAAGCGCATCGAGGACGTCACCCACAACGGCCGGTCCGCCGTGAAGATGAAGTTCGGCACAGTCCTCGCCAGTCGCGGAGCCCGGGCCTGGAAACACGGCAACCAGGGCCTGGTCGAGTTGGGTACCGGAGCGAGGATCGCGCAGCCGACGCAGCGACAGGTGCCGAGGGGCAGGTGGGGCTGAACCAAGCAGCGCAGCCACGGCAGCTATGGCCGCCGGGCCCGACAGGCGAACCACTGCCACGGCACTTGGTGGTCGTCCCGAAGCAAGCGCAACAATTGTCGACTGCGTCACGCGCGCGCTGTCAAAGCGGCGGCTTCGGCACCACGGCGGTGAACATCTTTTGCCATTGTTCGAAGCCGTCGACGATTCCGGGCATCCAGGCGCGGGTTATTTTTTCGAAATCGGCGGGGCTGACACCTTCCGTCATCGTCTTCTTCAATCGATCGAGATAGATGTCGTGAACCGGCGTCAGGTCAGGCAGGCCAAAGAAAGCTCTAGCTTCGGCCGGTGTGCATTCGATATCGAAAGTGACCTTCATCGGACATAAACTCCCGTGCTGCCGCGAGCGATCAACGTCCAACAGGTGACTTGGCTTGCTAGCGTTGACATTCTAGCCTCTCTGCATGTCGGCGGGCAAGCGAGAGCAAGATAACATGTGCAGTTCACGACGGAAAAATCATCACAGGCAACGCCAGGGACGTGATTAAGTGGTCTGTCGAATTCTAGAAAAGCAAATAAAAACAGCGACCTACCGCGCAACATAATTGCAACATCGAGGAATTGACGTGATCGATCGGGTGACATTCAGCGCCACAGGCGGCCCTGAAGTTCTGGCGTTCGAGACAAGCCCCGTGCCGGCGCCGGCCGCGGGCGAAGTCCGTGTGCGTCAGACGGCTATCGGCCTGAACTTCATCGACACCTACCACCGCTCGGGGCTCTACCCGATGGCCCTGCCTTCCGGGCTCGGGCTTGAAGCGGCCGGCGTCGTCGAGGTAGCAGGCGAGGGCGTGTCGCTGACCCCGGGAACGCGGGTCGGTTATTGCTGGGGCCCGATCGGGGCCTATGCCAGCCACCGTATCATTGCCGCCGACCGCGTCGTCGCGCTGCCTGACAGCGTTGCCGACGACGTCGCCGCAGCGGTCCTGTTAAAGGGCTGCACGACCGAGTTCCTTGTCGAACGCTGCGCCCGGGTCCAGCCGGGGCAATGGGTGGTCGTTCAGGCGGCGGCCGGCGGCGTCGGCCTGCTGCTTGTGCAATGGCTCAAGCATGTCGGCGCCATGGTGATCGCGGTTGCGGGATCGGCCGACAAGGTTGCAATGGCAATGGCCCATGGCGCCGACCATGGCATCGTTCAGGACGACCATTTGGCGTCGCAGGTCCGCGCGCTGACAGGTGGCCGCGGTGTCGACGTCGTTTTCGATGGTGTCGGCAAGGCGACCTTCGAAGCGTCGCTCGATTGCCTGGTGCGGCGCGGGCTGATGATCAGCTATGGCAATGCCTCGGGCGCGGTCGGGCCGGTCGATTTCGGGATCCTGTCTCGCAAGGGCTCGCTGTTTGCCACACGCCCGACGCTGTTCGATTATTACAGCACCCGCGCCGAGATCGAAACTTATGCTGGGCGGGTACTCGCGTTGGTGGCCTCGGGCGTGCTCAAGGTGAACATCGATCAGCGCTATGCGCTCAAGGATGTGGCCCAGGCCCACCGCGACCTCGAAGCACGGCGCACGACGGGATCGACGGTCCTCATTCCCTGATCAGGCTTGATTGCATCCTGGTTGAAACACAGGGGCCTCCGGCGGCCGGCGCCGACGGCCCTGGACCCCATTCGATCAGCCGGCTCGATCCCGTGTCCGTGCAATCAGCTCCAGCGCCGGCCAATCCAGCGCCAAGACGAACGCAGGCCGCCGGCGCGGCTAAACCCGGGTCGCTGTGAAAACGAAGGCCGGCGGCCAGTTGCGCGGTTCCAGCTCCACGGCAACACCGCGGAAGACGCGGCGGAGCTCGCGAAGCCAGCGCGTCGAATATTGGTAACCGACGAAAGCGCTGCCGGGCGCAAGCACCGCGGCTGTTGCGTGGACGATGCGGCTGCGCACGGCGACGGGCATGATCGAAAATGGCAGGCTGGAAACCGCAATGTCGCAGCGCTGGTGGCCGGCAGCGGCAAGAACGCCACCAACCGTCTCGGCCGAACCGGCGATCACGACCAGACGCGGGTCGGCAATCGATTGGCGCAGATAGTCGACAAAATCAGCATTGATCTCGAACGCATAGAGCCTGGCATCGGGCCCCAGCCGTGCCAGCAAGGCGCGTGTGACGACGCCGGTGCCGGGACCATATTCGACAGCAACCTTCACATGCGCCCAATCAGTGCGATCGAGCAGACGCTGGATCAACCGCCGCGACGACGGGATGACCGAACCGACATGGCGCGGATTGGCCAGAAAACTGCGCGCGAACAACATCCGCGGCCGGGCACGCCCCAACGACATCTGTTGTCGAACCTTGATCTTTCAAGCCGCCGCGCTGGGGCGTGCTGCCGCGCGCTTGTGCCATTCGGGCAGCCAGCTCGCCTCGGGTGGCACAGGTTGGCCGACGCTGGCGCCAAATTCGAGAAAGGCGAGCAGCATCATGTCGGCCAGCGTATGGCGATCGCCGCATACCCAGGTGCGTCCCTGCATCTGCTTGTCGAGCCACAGCAGTTTCTCGCGCGCCAGCGCCTTCATTTCGGCCGCGGCTTCGGTGCTGAGCAGGCTCATCCGATGGGCGAACAATTTGCGGCCTTCCGAAGCGCGAAAGCCGTTGGTCATCGGCTCGACGATTGCCAGGTCGATGCGCCGGGTCCACATCCGCGCTTCGGCACGCTCGATTGCCGTGCTGCCGAGAATGGGCGGCGTGGGCTGAACCTCTTCAAGATAATCGGCGATGACGGTGATCTCGGCGATGATCGCCCCGTTCTCGACCTCCAGTGCCGGCAGACCGCCGGTCGGCACCTTGGCCAGATAGCCCGCCTGGCGGTTCTCGGCCCCCATCAGATCGACCTTGACGACTTCGGGGGTGATGCCCTTTTCCGACAGCGCCATGCGCACCACGCGCGGGTTGGGCCCGATCGAATCAAAAAGCTTCATGCCGTCTCTCCCCTTACCGCGTCAGGTGGCGGCTGGAGACGACTCATGGTCAGCCACGGCTGCCGCGTCAATCAGCATCGACGCGGCAAGGCGCCCGGCATCAGCGGCGACGGCCGTAGCGCCGCTGGCGACGATCGTCGTAATAATATTCACGGCCGTCGGGCCCATAATAATAGCGTTGGCCATTGCGGTCCTGATACCGGTTGCGGTCTTCGGTCACGATGCCGACAACGGCACCGGCCGCGCCGCCGATTGCAGCCCCGGCCAGCACGTCACCACCCGTCAGTGCGCCAACGGCTGCGCCGCCTGCAGCGCCGATGCCGGCACCGGTCAGACCGCGTGAGGCGCGGCGATTGCCGTACTGGTCAGTCGTGCAGCCCGCCACTGCCAGCGTGGTGGCCATGGCGAAACCGAGAGTCTTCAGGGGGGTCATGCGTATTGCTCCTGCAAAGCTTGCCCGCCAAAAAACGCGTCTACGCGGCGGGGGTTCCGGGGGCAGGGGCTCCGGCAGGGGAATTGGCAGGGGAACTGGCTAGGGCTTCGGCATTGCTGGCCTGTGTCCCGGCATCGATCGGCCAGCCTCGGACGACGAAAACGGCCGACATCGCCAGCAGCACCGGTGGCACCACGAACAGGGCGACAAGGCCGTCGATGGCGTTGGCGGAGTTGCCGGTCCCCAATGCCGCAACAAAGCCCAGCAGCTGCAGAACGCCATAGGTCAGCCCGACCGGGATGGCATAGCCAAGCTTGGCGACGATGGTGAGGGCGGCATAGAGCAGCGCCGTCTTTTCCTGCCCCGAACGCAGGGTTTCGGCATCGGACAGATCGGCCAGCATGGCGCGCAACAGGAAAGCGGGGGCCACGGCGGGGACGCCGGCAAGTGCCATGCCGGCGGCGGCGAAGGCAAACTGGTTGCCGGGTATCAACAAGGTCGCGGACTGGGTGACGCAATAGGCCATCAATGCCCACATCAGCGCGCGATGTTTCGACGTGCGCCGCGCAACGATGGCCCATAATGGCGCCGACACCAGCCCGGCCGCGAAATAGAACAGCAGCAGGGTGCTCGCCTGTGCCGAGGAATAGCCGCGCGCCGCTTCGAAAAAGAACAGGAACAGCGCGCCGGCGATTCCGGGGGCGAGGCTCGACAGCAGATCGGCAAGCAACAGGCGGCGGAGCAGCGGAATCCGGAAAAGACCCCAGATGTCCGACAGGCGGTGGTGTTCGCCACCGATGCGCGGGCGTTCCGGTACTCGCGTCAGGTTCCACAGCACCGTTACCGGCAATGCCGCGATGATCACCCATCCCATGGCCTGGATGCCGATCGCCCGGGCATCGCTGCCCGCCAGTCGCTGCGCCAGCGGCGGCACGGCGAGGATGAGAAGCAGGCCAGCAAGGTTGGTAGCCTGCCACCAGCCGAAAATGCGCGAGCGTTCGTTGTAATCCCCCGAAAGTACCGCCCCCCAGGCGGTATGGGCAACGAGCAGCGCCGAATAGCCGAGATACATCAGCAACAGGCCGGCGAAGGCGCGCGGCGCCGAAATGCCGGGTTCGGCCATGAAAACCGCATAGACGCCGATCATCATCACCAGTGCGCCGCCGAACATCCACGGGCGGAAGCGGCCGAAACGCGAATCGGTGCGATCGACGAAATGGCCGATCAGCGGATCGAGCGGCACATCGGCAAAGCGGACGAGGAAGAACAACAGCCCGACGACAGCAAGGTCGAGCCCCAGCGTGCTGGCGTAATAAGGCGGCAGATAGACGACGACGGGCAAGCCGTTGGCCGCAATCGGCAAGCAAGGCGCAACAAAGGCCGCAAGTGTCCCACGCTTGATCTTCAAACCGGCCACTCCCCTTTGCCTTTGCTTCCCGGCAGGCAATTGCATCGACGCTAGCCCGGCGTCTTTGGGTGGTCAACGCGCGCCGAGGGGCATTGCGCAGCGACCGACTGCCTCATATCGGCACTCTCGAGCCTCAGAATCGCGGAAAAGATCGTCATGCGCCTTCGTACATCGCTTCTTCTCGCCGCCGGCCTGTTGCTGGGCGCCCCGGCGCTTGCCCAGCCGGCCCCGGCTGCCGCCACCGCGGAGGCGCCTGCGACCCGGCTGCGGGCATTGTTCGATGCGAGCGATGCTGCCAGCCTCGACCGCAACCCCCTCGGCCGGCTGTTCCGCGGCGACCTCAGCCGCGCCGGGGAATTCGGCGACGGCATTTCGGATGCCTGGGTGGCCGGCGAGAAGGCAGCGATCGTTGCCGATCTCGAAGCGCTCGCGGCGATCGATCGAGGCGCCCTCGATGCCAATGACCAGGTGAGCTACGACGTCTTCAGATATCAGCGCACCACCGCGCTCAAGGCATTCGAGCCGGAGATTCTGGCCGCTACCCAGCCGCGCCCGATCGATCATTTCTACGGGGTCCACACCTTTTTCCCCAGCCTGTCGTCGGGCGAAGGCGCAGCGCCCTACAAGACCGTCAAGGATTACGAGGACGGGCTCAGCCGCATTCCGGGTTTCACGACCTTCATCGATGCTGCCATCGCCCGTTTCCGCACCGGCATGAAGACCGGCGTCGTCCAGCCCAAGCTGGTCGTCAACAACATGATCGACCAGCTCGATAATTTGCTCGCGCCGAAAATCGATGCGGGCGCCGAGGGCCCGGTGATGATGAAGCCCGTCAACAATTTTCCCGCAGGCGTCCCCGAAGCCGAACGGCCGCGGTTGAAAAAGGCCTATGCCGAAGCGATCGGCGGCCAGGTCAATCCTGCCCTGACCCGGCTGCGGGACTTTCTGAAAAACGAGTATCTGCCGGTGGCGCGTGACAGCGTCGGCCTGTCGGCAATGCCGGGGGGCGCCGATCTTTACCGCTATCTCGTTGCGGAAAGCACCACGACGGACATGACCGCCGACGAGATCCACAGCCTCGGGCTCGCCGAGGTCGCACGGATCACGAAGGGTATGGAGGCGGTCCGGCAGCAGGTTGGCTTCAAGGGCACGCTGCCACAGTTTTTCGAGTTTCTCCGCACCGATCCGCAGTTCAAGCCGGCGTCGAAACAGGCGTTGACCGACAAATATTACGCGGTCGGCAAGCGCGTCGATGCCGCCGTGCCGAAGCTGTTCTCGACGATCCCCCGGTCGAAGCTCGAAATTCGCCCGGTGCCGGCATTCAAGGAAAAGACCGATGCCGGCGGCAGCTATGAAAGCGGAACGCCCGATGGCGCCCGGCCCGGCGTTTTCTATTTCAACACCTATGACCTGCCATCGCGGACCACCCCCGGAATCGAAACGCTGTACCTCCACGAAGGCAGCCCGGGGCACCATTTCCAGATCAGCCTGGCGCAGGAGAATACAGCGCTACCGGCCTTCCAGCGCTTCGGCGGCAATACCGCCTTTGTCGAAGGCTGGGCGCTCTACGCCGAAAGCCTCGGGCCCGAACTCGGCATGTTCAAGGACCCCTATCAGCTGATGGGCCGCTATGGTGACGAGATGTTGCGCGCCATGCGGCTCGTCGTCGATACCGGGCTGCACACCAAGGGCTGGAGCCGGGACCAGGCGATCAAATACATGCTCGACAACAGCGCCATGGGGACAAGCGACGCCACGGCGGAAGTCGAGCGCTATATTGCCATTCCGTCCCAGGCGCTTGCCTACAAGATCGGGCAGCTGACGATCAGCCGGCTGCGGGCACGGGCGGAAGCGGCACTGGGGCCGAAATTCGACATCAAGGCGTTTCACGCGCAGGTGCTGATGACCGGCGCCCTGCCGATGGCGGTTCTGGAGACGAAGATCGACAACTGGATCGCGGCGACCAAAAAGGGCTGAATTTTCTGGTTGTGGGCAGGGGCGTTGGGCCAGGCTGAGTCGGTGCGAGGCCCGGCTGCTGCGACTGTCGCGACCGCGGTCTGGTAGCACAGGCGCTTGAACATGGGCTGACGGTTGTTACACGTACTCCCCAATTCGCCGCTTTCGGCTGCAAGGTACTCTGGTAATGCCCGCTCCTGAAAATCCCGTCGAAGATTTCCGCCAGGCCGTGGCTGCAACGCTGCGTGCGCTTGGTCATGCCCCCGATGTCGAACTGGCCTTCACCGCCGACAAGCCGTCGTGCTTCGGCGATCAGGCGCGGGTACCGCAGCCGGGGCGGGCGCTGCCGGCCGAACAGGTTGCCGAAGTCCGCGGCTGGGCCGACGCCTTTGCGCTGCGCAAGCTTCACCACGATGCAAAGCTCCACAATGTCGATCAGCCCGACGCCGGGGTGGCACGCGATATCTGGAACGCCGTCGAGCAGGCGCGGGTCGAAGCGCTGGGCAGTGCCGAGCTGCTGGGGGTGGCGCGCAACCTCGATCGAATGACCGAAATGCGTGTCCGTACCGATCCGATCGTCCGTGCCCGCACCGCCGATGAAGTGCCGATGGCGACAGCGCTCGGCCTGCTGGTTCGCGAACGCCTCACCGGCGCCGCACCGCCCAAGGTCGCCGAAGCCGGAGTCGATCTGATCCGCCCCGAAATCGAATCCGCAGCCGGGCGCCACCTCGACGAACTCGTGGCCGCGCAGGGCGACCAGGCGGCCTTTGCCCAGGTGATGCGCCGCGTACTGTCCGATCTGGGCCTTGGCGTCGATCCCGATGCCGCGCCGGAGCAATCCGAGGAAAGCGCCGAGGAACAGGAAGACGAAGCCCCCGGCGAGGACGGCGAGGAGCAGGAACAGGACGCTGGCGGCCAGGACCAGAGCACCGAAACCCGCGCCGAAGACAGCCAGGACGAATCCGAATCGACCGAAACCCGCGAGGTCGAGATGGACACCGACATGGTCTCCGAAGCCGAGATGGGCGAGGAAGGCCAGGAGGGGATGACACCCTGGCGTCCCAACATGCCGGTGTCGGACCTGCCCCCCGATTTCGACTACAAGGCCTATTCCCGCGCCCATGACGAGATCATCGCCGCCGAAGAACTTTGCGATGCCGAGGAACTGACTCGGCTGCGTGCCTATCTCGACCAGCAGCTGGTGCCACTGCAATCGGCAGTGACCAAGCTCGCCAACCGGTTGCAGCGGCGCCTGATGGCGCAGCAGAACCGCAGCTGGGATTTCGACCAGGAAGAAGGCCTGCTCGATGCCGCACGCCTCGTCCGCATCGTCACCAACCCGGCCTATGCGATGAGCTACAAGGTCGAGCGCGACACCGAATTTCGCGATACCGTGGTGACGCTCCTCATCGACAACAGTGGCTCGATGCGTGGGCGGCCCATCTCGATTGCCGCAATCTGCGCCGACATTCTCGCCCGCACTCTCGAACGCTGCGCCGTCAAGACCGAGATCCTCGGCTTCACCACACGCGCCTGGAAGGGGGGCCAGTCGCGCGAGAAGTGGCTCGCCGACAATCGCCCGGTCAAGCCGGGCCGGCTCAACGACCTGCGCCACATCGTTTACAAACAGGCCGATGCGCCCTGGCGCCGGGCCCGCAAGAACCTCGGACTGATGATGCGCGAAGGGCTGCTGAAGGAAAATATCGATGGCGAGGCCCTGATGTGGGCCCACGACCGCCTGCTGGCCCGGCGTGAGGACCGGCGCATCCTGATGGTGATTTCGGATGGCGCGCCGGTCGATGATTCGACCCTCAGCGTCAACACCGGCAATTATCTCGAACGCCACCTGCGTCAGGTCATCAAGCATATCGAGGGCAAATCGCCTGTCGAGCTCATCGCCATCGGCATCGGCCATGACGTGACGCGCTATTATGCCCGCGCCGTGACGATCATGGATGCCGAACAATTGGGCGGCACGATCATCGACCAGCTCGCGTCGCTGTTCGAAACCAATCCGCGGGGGCGGAAATAGGGGCCGGGCGATTGGCCTGGCGCCCTGGTCATGAGGTCGGTTCAATGCCGGAAGTTCGGCGATTGGTGGTGCGCGGGCTCAGGCCGGCCGCGGTTGTCATGGCGTTGCTCGCAGCGCTACCGGCTAGCGCCGCTGGCTATGCGTCGCGGACGATCGCCGGCTGGACCGTGGCGGCCAGCGCCGATGCAAGCGGCTGTTTCCTGACAAGGGAATTTGCCGACCAGGGCAGCACGACGGTTCTCCTCGGTCTCGACATCGACGGCGCCAACCGGCTTTCGGTGTTGAACCCCGACTGGTCGATCAAGCCCAAATCGAAGGTCGATCTCGATTTTCGCCTGTCGAAGGGCCTATATTCCCGGCACCCGGCAATCGGGATCGCATCGAACGGCAAGCGCGGCTTCGTCACCGATTTCGAAAGTGCATTTCTGCGCCATTTCGCAACGTCCGGCTTTCTCGATATCCGGCGCGGCGAGGTCCTGGTCGCGCGCCTGAGCCTTGCCGGCAGTGGCGCAGCGGTCGCCGAACTGCGCCGCTGTGTGGCGTTTCATCGGTCGCAGGCGGCCGGCGGGTCAGCGGGAAAACCCGGTCCGGAGGCTATCCCACGCGATCCCTTCGCCGCCGAATATGACGATCAGGCGCGCAAGAATTAGGCTCGACGCCAATTTTTGCCACCAACTGAAGCAATTACGGGCATCAGTTGCATTGCGCAGGGGGAACGGAATCGCACAACCGGTGTTATTCTCCATGGTCAACTATGGAGTAACCGAAATGTCACCGACGATCACGAGACTGATGCCCCTGACTGTGCTGCTGGCCGGCGCTGTCGGCCTCGGCGGCTGTGCGACCAAGTCCTTCGTCCGCGAGGAAATCGCACCGGTCAGTGCACGCGTCACCCAGCTCGAAACCGCGTTGCAGGCAACCGATGGCACCGCCAAGCAGGCACTGGCCGAAGCCCAGGCGGCATCCGGCCAGATGCAGGGCAGCACCCAGCGCCTCGAACAGCTCAATGGCCGTCTCGATGGCATGGAACAGCAAATGCAGGCACAAGCCAATCGCGGTCGCCGTCCGCGCAATTGATGATTCCGGGGGCAGCAGCCGTGTCGCGGGTATTGGGATAGATGTTTCCGTTCCTGCTGGCGGTTGCTGCCCTTGTTTTGACTGCTCCCGCTTCGACTGCCCCCGTCCCAACAGGCGCTGAAGCCGAAGCCCCTGAAACGATAGGCGAAGCCGGCCCGGTGCGGTCTGCCGAGACCGAGCGTGTCGCCGACTGGATCGCCACCACGGGCGATAATGCCGGCTTGCCCTATGTCATCGTCGACAAGACCGGTGGGCAGCTTGCCCTGTTCGATGCGCGTGGCGAACCGCTCGGCGATGCGCCGGTCCTCGTCGGTGTCGCTATCGGCGACGACGCCACCCCGGGCATCGGAACCAAGAACCTCGCCGAAATCGGCCCGGCGGAAAAGACGACCCCTGCCGGGCGGTTTCGGGCCCGCTATGGTCTTGCGTTCGGCCGGCAGCGCGTTCTGTGGGTGGATTATGCCACATCGGTTGCCATCCACCCGATCCCGCCCAAGACCAGCAAGCGCGAGCGGCGCCGCACACGCCTGCTGTCGCCGACCCCTGACGACAACCGGATCACCTTCGGCTGCATCAACGTGGCAAAGGTCTTTTACCGGAAAAACCTGCAGCCCGTGTTTCGCAAGAAGGGCGGCTATGTCTACATCTTGCCCGATACCAGGTCACTCGAGAGCGTTTTTCCCAGGTTGCGGGTTCACGAGCTGGCCCAGGGTACCGCTTCCTGATCACGGGTGGCGCCGCTTGCTGCAACGGCAGACTTGGCGCACCATCCCTTCCTGACGCGGGGGGCCGGGCGATGAACGAGAGCGGGCAAATCCAGGCGGGGCGAACGCAAATCGCTTCGGTGACGGTCGCCAACAACCTCAGCGTGCAGGATCTGCGGCTTGCGCTCGCGGCAGGCTGGGCCGATTGGCGCGCCGTTCCGGCCTTCGGGCTTTTCTTCGGCGGCATCTATGTCGTTGCCGGGCTGCTGATCTGTTTTGTGCTGTTTTCACGCGGCTATTCCGGCTGGCTGGTCCCGGCGGCGGCTGGTTTCCCGCTGCTGGCGCCCTTTGCCGCCGTCGGCTTGTACGAGGTCAGCCGTCGCCGCGAGGCCGGCCTGCCGATCCGCCGCGGCGCCGTGCTCGGTGCCCTGCGCGGCCATGGCGACGACCAGATCATCAGCTTTGGCGTCATCGTCTTCGTTGCCTTCGCTTTCTGGCTGATGATCGCCCATGGCATCTTTGCCGTCTTCATGGCGGGCGCCGAAGGCCATGCCCTAGGCTTGTCGATGTTCCTGAGCGGCGCCGGGCTGGCGATGCTGGTTCTGGGCAGCCTGGTCGGGGCGGTGATCGCACTGGCCTTTTATGCGATCACGGTGATCAGCTTGCCGTTGCTTGTCGATCGCGAGGTCGATTTCATCACCGCGATCATCGTCAGCCTGGCCACGGTGCGGTCGAACGCGCGGGTCATGCTCGTCTGGGCGGCCTTTATCGCGGTGGCGCTTTTCCTTGCGATGCTGCCGGCGTTCCTGGGGCTGTTCGTCGTGCTGCCGGTGCTCGGCCATGCCACCTGGCACCTTTACCGCCGGGTCGTGGCCTGAGGGTGCGAGTCGCGCTGTTCACGCGATGGCCCGAGCCCGGCAAGGCGAAAACCCGGCTGATCCCGGCGCTGGGGGCGCAGGGCGCCGCCGATCTCCATCGCCGGTTGACCGAGCGGACGGTCGCTACCGTGCGTGCCGCAGGGCTCACGCTCGAAATTCGCGCGACCGGCGCCGATCCACAGGCGTTCAGGGACTGGCTGGGCGTTGCCGACGTCGTCGACCAGGGTGCCGGCGACCTTGGCGAACGGCAGGCGCGCGCCGCGCAAGACCTGCCGGTGCTGCTGCTTGGCGCCGACATTCCGGGGCTGGCGCCCGGCCATCTCACCGCTGCCGCCGCGGCCTTGGCCGATCATCTCGCCGTCATCGGCCCGGCAAGCGATGGCGGCTATTGGCTGCTTGGCCTTGCCGTGCCGATGCCGGCGCTGTTTCGCGATACGGCCTGGGGCACCGCCACCGTGCTGGCGACGACCCTGGCGCGGCTTCCCGCCGGCACGCCGCGCCTCGAAACCCTCGATGATCTCGACACGCCCGATGATCTGAAGCGCTGGCCGGGCCTGTGAACGGGACTGTGGCCGGGCCTGTGATCGCCATAATCGTGCCGATGCTCGATGAAGCGGCGCAGCTGCCGCGTCTTGCCCGCTGCCTCAAGGCGCTCGAGCCACCCCCAGACGAGCTCATTCTGGTCGATGGTGGCAGCACCGATGACAGCGTTGCCGTCGCACAGGCCCTCGGGCTGCGGGTCATCAGCAGCCCGAAGGGCCGCGCCCGCCAGTGCAATGCGGGGGTTGCCGCCACATCGGCACCGCTGGTGATGGTGCTTCATGCCGATACCTGGCTGCCCGATGATGCGATGGCGGTTGTGGCGGCGACACTGAAGGACCCGAAAATCAACCTCGCCGGCTTTACCGCCATCCTGGCGGGGCCGGAAACGACGCGCTGGGCGACGAGTTTTCATAACTGGATCAAGACCTGGTACGCGCCATTGCTGTTCCGGCCGCATCTTTTCGCCCGTGGCGGGCGGCTCTTGTTCGGCGATCACGCCATGTTCTTCCGCCGCAGCGACTTTCTGGCCGTTGGCGGCTTCGATGAAGCCATGGCGGTGATGGAAGAAGCCGATCTTTGCGTTCGCATGGCGCGCCTCGGCCGCACCCGGCTGGTCAATCGCATCGTCATCACCTCCGATCGCCGGGTGGCGAAATGGGGCGAATGGCGGGCAAATTGGGTCTATCTGAAGGTCGGCTTCCGCTGGGGCCTCGGCATCAGGCCCAAGGCGCTGGGGCATCTCTACCCTGATGTACGCTGAAACGGGCGCTGACGCAGCGGTTTTGCTGCGACAAACCCCGCTTCGAGGCAGAAAGCGATTAGCGAATCGAGCCATTCACGCCCCGTCGGCGGGCAGTGAAGCCCGAACGCCGTGGCGTTTGTGGTGTCGAACCGCGGGCTGCGCAGCAGGTAATTGGTATAAAGTGCGGCCGCTGCGGCGTGATAGCGGCGCTCGACGGGGGGCAAAAGCGCTGGATCGAACGCCTCGGCCGGCACGAAATGCGGCGCCCCAAGGCCGGGAAAGGCTGAAATCGCGTCGGCGATGCACGCCAGCGGCGTCGGTTTTGCGGCAACCAGGTGCAAGGTTTGGCCCGCCACGGCGCTGAAATCCTCGGCCATGGCGACGATTCCGCCGGCAACATGGTCGATCGGCACCAGATCGAGGCTGGCGCCGGGGGCCGACGGCAGGGTGCGGACGCGGCTTTCGGCGATCAGCCTGAAGATCATGTAGATGTTTTCGAAGCGGCTGATGGCACCCGCGCTTGAATCGCCGACGATGATCGACGGCCGCGCAATGGCAAAAGGCACGCCCGAGGCGCGAACCAGCGCTTCGCCGGCCGCCTTTGACGCCTCATACCCATTGACGAAATCGCTGCCGATGGCGGTTTCGGCGATGTTTCCGGTCGATTTTCCGCACACATAGGCAGTGGAAACATGCAGAAAGGCGGCGCCGACCGCCCGCGCCAGGGCAATGGCCTGCGCTGTTCCGGCGATATTGACCGCTTCATAGGCTGCTGGCGGGGCATCGAAGGCGGTGATGGCGGCGCCATGCACCACCAGATCGACCGCCGGCAGTGCCGAAAGCCCGAGATTATCGCGCGAAACATCGCCCCGAAGCACAGAAATGCCGGTTACCGGGCGTCGCCGATTGTCGAAAACATCGGGCGTCCGGTGCACCAGCGCCGTCACATGATGGCCGCGCGCCGCCAAGCGGGCGCAGATTTCGCCGCCGAGCAGCCCGGCCGCCCCCGTGACAAGCACCCGCATCAGCGCGCCCGCCGTTGCATCGGGGTCTCGGCCCCCTGTAACCCTGTCATGAACCCCGCCGAATCATGTCCGACGCTACCGAGGAGCCGCCGTCATCGCCAGTCTTTCGCCCTTCGCCGTGGCGGCGCCGCGCCTCGATCCGGCAAAATTCCGCGATCCCGCTATCACTGCGAGGGGCGAGCCCCGTGCCCAGGTCGCGCTGACGGCGCTCGAAACCCTGTGGTTCAACACCGGAACGCTGTGCAACCTCGCCTGCGCGACCTGCTATATCGAAAGTTCGCCGACCAACGACCGTCTGGCCTATCTGACACTTGCCGATCTGACCGCCTATCTCGACGAAATCGCCCGTGATGCGCGCCCTGTAAGAGAAATCGGCTTCACCGGCGGCGAGCCTTTCATGAATCGCGACATGCCGGCGATGATTGCGCTGGCTCAGGCGCGGGGTTTCGACGTGCTGGTGCTCACCAACGCCATGCGCCCGCTGCGCCGTTTCGAGGCGGCGTTGCTGGCATTGCCGCGCGACAGGCTCACCCTGAGGGTCAGTCTCGACCATCATAGCGAAGCGCTGCACGATGCCGAGCGGGGCGCGGGCAGCTTTGCCATCGCCCTTGATGGCATAAGATGGCTTGCCGCCAATGGCTTTGCACTGGCCATCGCCGGGCGCCATCTCGCCGGTGAAACGGATGCGGCGGCGCGGGCCGGCTATGCGGCGTTGTTCGATCGCCTTGGACTTGCCGTCCCGCCGCTGGTGCTGTTTCCGGAAATGGACGCCAGTGCCGATGTGCCCGAGATTACCACGGCCTGCTGGGGCATTCTCGATGTCGCCCCCGACAGCCTGATGTGCGCCACGTCGCGGATGGTCGTCCGGCGCCAGGGCGCTGCCGCCCCGGCGGTGCTCGCCTGCACCTTGCTGGCCTATGATCCGGCCTTCGAACTGGGCGCGACGCTGGCCGATGCGTCGCGCCCGGTGGCTCTCAATCACCCCCATTGCGCCCGATTCTGCGTTCTGGGCGGGGCAAGTTGCTCGGGTTAGCAGCGCTTTGCCTTGCCAAGCTGGTTGCCGACCAGCGCACCGCCGCCGGCGATGAGCGCTGCTTCGCCGAGGTTGGCACCCAGAAGCGCCGAACCGATGCCGGCCGTGGCGGCGCCGACGATGGCACCATCCTTGGCGGCCTTGCGCTTGGCAGCGCGGCAGGCGCCATAGCTGTTGTAATAGCGGCCGTTGTTTTCATAGCGGACCCGCTTGTCGCGGGCGTCGGCCGGTGCCGGGGCCATGGTGGCGCCCAGCCCGAGCATGATGGCCATCGCGCCGGTAATCATTGTTTTCATGAAATATTCCCTTCGTTGGTTGTCCGATAGCCGAAACGTTAGGCTGCGCCTGATGAACGGTTCATTGCGCAGCAAGACCGCGGCGCGCATGAACGGCAGCATGAAGATTTTGGGTGCTTTCCTGATCCTTGCGGCTGTTCCGGCCCATGCTGTCGGCCTCGAGGATGTGGCTGCCGCGCTGAAGGCAACCACCAGCCTGTCGGCGGATTTCAGCCAGACCAGCGCCGATGGCAAGGTGCTGACCGGCAAGATGCTGCTGGCCCGCCCCGGCAAGATCCGTTTTCAATATGATAGTGCCAAGCTGCTGATCGTCGGCAATGGCAAGACGCTGACCTTTGTCGATTATGGCGTCAACCAGGTGTCACAATGGCCGGTCAAATCGACACCGCTGGGCATCCTGCTGGCGTCCGAACCCGATCTTTCCGGCGTGGCGAAGATTGCCCAATCGAGCGAAAAGGGTGTGCTTGTCGAAGCACGCGACCCGAAACGCCCGGAATTCGGTACGCTTTCGATCGTTTTCCGGGTGAACAAGGCCGCGCCGGGTGGGCTTGCGCTTGCCGGCTGGACAAGTTTCGATGCCCAGGGGGGGCAGACGCTGGTGGAATTGTCGAACATTCGCACCAATGCCGACCTGTCCAAGGCCGATTTCGGTTTCCGCGATCCCCGCCGGCGTTTCAGCCGCTAGAGCCAAGCCGCTTGCGTCTAAAGCTGCGACAATTCGTGCCGTAAAAGCTTACAGCCGTTCATGCCCGGTCAAGCTGGCCAAGGGCATAAGGCAGATGCGGGTTTTGCCTGCCGCTGGCGTTTGCCCCCTGTTAGTCGGCGGCGGATCAACGGAACTCGCTGCGTGACGAGCGCAAACCGGCCCCTGCTCCATGCCCCCGGAGCAGGGGCCAAATTGTTTCTGGCACCTTTCGATCCGCTGCTCCCGGCACAGGGCTTCGGGTCGCAGCGGTTGCGCCGGCGCGGTGGCCTTGCCACATAGGCGCGATGCAACATTTCGCCGCCTCCGCGACGCCAGCGCCTGGCGCGCCCGTTCCCCAGGCCGATCTGCGCACGCTCAAGCGCTTCATTCCCTATCTGTGGCCCGCCGATGCGCGGGCGCTGCGGGTGCGGGTCGTGGTGGCGATGCTGCTGGTGCTGCTGGCCAAATCGACCAACCTTGTCATGCCTTTCGCTTTCAAGGGCGCGATCGATCGGATGGCGGCCGGGGTTCCGGAAGGGATCCAGGTCGCCGTGGCGCTGGTCGGCGCCTATGCACTGGCGCGCTTTGGCGGCGTCCTGTTCGACAATCTGCGCAACGCCGTCTTCGAAAAGGTCGGCCAGACGGCGGCGCGGCGGCTCAGCCAGGACGTGTTTCGCCACATTCACCAGCTCAGCCTGCGCTTCCATCTCGAGCGCCGCACGGGCTCCCTGACACGCATCGTCGAGCGCGGCACCAAGAGCATCGACACGATGCTCTATTTCATCCTGTTCAACATCTTCCCGACGATCTTCGAGCTGACCGCGGTCTGCATCATCTTCTGGATCAAGCTGGGACCATGGATGGTGGCCGCCGTGCTCGGGATGGTGGTTGCCTATATCGCCTATACCCAGAAGGTCACCGAGTGGCGCAATACGCTGCGCCGCGAGATGGTCGACAGCGACAACAAGGTGGTGGCGCGCGCCGTCGATTCGCTGCTCAACTATGAAACCGTAAAATATTTCAACGCCGAAGCCCATGAAAACCGCAACTACGGGCTGGCGATCAAGCGCTATACCGATGCCGCGACGAAGAACGAGGTGTCGCTCGCCTGGCTCAATGTCGGGCAGTCGCTGATCACCAATCTGATGATGGCCGGCGCCATGGGCTTCACCGTCTGGGGCTGGTCGCAAGGGCGCTTCACCATCGGTGATGTCGTTCTGGTCAACACCCTGCTCGCCCAGCTTTTCCGGCCGCTCGACATGCTCGGCATGGTCTATCGCGAGATCAAGCAGGGGCTGATCGACATGGAAGCCATGTTCAGCCTCATCGATACGCCAGCGGAAATCGCCGATGCCCCGGGGGCGCCGGCGCTGGCGATAAAGGGCGGGCATGTCCGCTTTTCTAACGTCGATTTCGCCTATGAACCGCGGCGCAAGATCCTCCATGACGTGTCGTTCGATGTCCCGCCGGGGCGAAAGCTCGCCATCGTCGGCCACTCGGGCGCCGGCAAATCGACCCTGAGCCGGATCCTGTACCGTTTCTACGATGTCAGCGGCGGGGCGGTGACGATCGACGGGGAGAATATCGCCGACGTCACGCAGGACAGCCTGCGCCGCGCCATCGGCATTGTCCCGCAGGATACGGTGCTGTTCAACGACAGCATCGGCTATAATATCGGCTATGGCCGGCCCGATGCCTCGCAGGCCGAAATCGAAGCTGCGGCCAAGGGCGCTGCGATCCATGATTTCATCCTGTCCTTGCCCGATGGCTACAAGACACAGGTCGGCGAGCGCGGATTGAAGCTTTCGGGCGGTGAAAAGCAGCGGGTGGCGATTGCCCGGACCATCCTGAAGGATCCGGCGATCCTCATCCTCGACGAAGCGACGAGCGCGCTCGATTCAGCGACCGAGGCGGATATCCAGTCGGCGCTCGGCACGGTGTCGCAAAGCCGGACGACGCTGGTGATCGCCCATCGCCTGTCGACCATCACCGATGCCGATGAAATTCTTGTTCTTGCTGCTGGCCGGATCGCCGAGCGCGGCCGCCATGATGCGCTGCTGGCCATGGGCGGCGCCTATGCCGAGATGTGGGCGCTGCAGCAGGCAGAGGAAGCCGGCGAGGCGCTGGCAGCGGAATAGGCACGGCCCGGCGGCTGCGCTTGCTGGAATCGTTATTTGTCCATAACGTCCCATGAAAGGCATGGTTGCTTTATCGCGTGGGGGCTGAAGATGGACTTGCTCAAGCTGAACAGCCGAAATCCCGATATCGCCAGGGCCTATATCGTGAAGAAATTCAAGAGTTTCAAAGGTCCGACGTACAGCAAGAAGCGCCGCCGCGAAAAATGCCAGGACTATTATGTGGCCGCTGCGGCCGGGCCCCATGGCCAGGGCATCATCGAAACCGTCTATCCGCAGATCTTTGCCAACGAGATGTTCGATATCGATGCCGGCGCTGCGCGTGCCAGGAAGGCGCTCGCCATGAAACCCGAAAGGGTGATGGTCGAATCCGGGTCGTTCATCGACGGCAAGGCTGATTTCAAACAGGCGTTGATCAACCTGCGCGGCGAACTGCAACGCGATCTCGACGGTGGCGAATGGCAGCTGGGGCCGAGCTATTTCGAGCGGCTGAAGGTCCGCATGGCGATCGTCGATGCGGGTATCTGTGATCAGACCCAGTTCGTCACCGAGTTCCAGGATGAATGCCAGGCCAACATCCGCTCGAACGTCGCCATGTCGAAGCGGGAGGCCGAAGCGGCTTTCGACCTCATGGTCGGCTACAGCCAGACGGCCGCGGTGCGCTTCGATGCGCGCAGCGCCAACTGGGGCCAGATCAACGCCAAGCTGGAGGAAGCGTTCAAGGCCGGCCTTTGGGCGTCGGGCAATGCCAAGGCGAAATGGAACGAACTCGGCTTTTCCGCCGAAGCGGAAGCGGCCATTGCCGTCGGCGCGCTTCTTGAAATCCAGGGCGAACTGGCGTGGAGCAAGGGTTCGGCAGGCATCAAGCTGGGGGGCAAGGCCGAAGCTTTTGCCGGGGCGCGGATGGGCGGATCGGCAAAGCTTTCCGTCAATGCCCGCAAGGGCTTCGAAGCGGCATTCGCCGCCGGTGCCTTTGCCGGGGTGGAGTTCAAGGCGGAAGGCTCATGCGTCTTCGAATGGAACGGCGAAATGCTCGCGTCCGCTACCGGCAGCGCCAGCGTCACCTTCGGGGCCGGCGCCGAATTCAGCGCCGCGATCAAGGCCTCGCTTTTCGGTCCGACGACCTTCGAGATCGAGGGCAATGTCACCCTCGGCATCGGCACCGCAGCGTCAGTCAATGTGTCGGTGAACTTCGACCAGATGGCGCTCGCATCAAGCGCGGCCTTCCGCCAGGCGGTGTACTGGCGGACAATCGCCAGGGGCTATGAGACCACATTGATGGATTCGGACGCCAAGAACCTGCATTATCTGAAAAAGTGCATTGTCCGGCTCGATGCGGAGATCGAGGATACCGGCAATCTCATCGACAGCTATCACAGCACGCCGATGGAAAGCCGAAGCCTGTTGATGTCCAGCTGACGGCAGGCGCCGCACGCCCGGCAGAAAAAGGGCGGACCCTGGAGTGGGGCCCGCCCTGCATTCGGCGCGGCTGGTGACGAAAGGCGAGCGCCTTACGGCAGCATCACGCCGTCGACGACGTGAATGACGCCGTTCGACTGGTTGACGTCGGCGATGGTGACATGGCTCATGCCGCCCTTGGCGTCGGTGATCATGACCGTCTGGCCCATCAGCGAGGCGGTGATCTTGCCGCCCTGGACCGTGGTCAGTTCGGCCTTGCCGCCGCCGGCCTTGATCGCGGCGAGGACATCGGCGGCGCTCAGCTTGCCGGCGACGACATGATAGGTCAGCACGGCGCCCAGCGTTTCCTTGTTTTCGGGCTTCAGCAGGGTATCGACAGTGCCGGCGGGAAGCTTGGCGAAGGCTGCGTTGGTCGGGGCGAAGACCGTGAACGGCCCGGCGCTCGACAGCGTATCGACGAGACCGGCGGCCTTGACGGCGGCAACCAGGGTGGTGTGATCCTTCGAGTTGACGGCATTTTCAACGATGTTCTTGTTCGGATACATCGGGGCACCGCCGACCATCACGGTCTTGGCTTCCATGTGGCTGGCAAGCGCAAAGGCGGGCGATGCGGCCAGGCCGGCGCCAAGCAGCGCGGCGGCAAGGAAAGTCTTTTTGGTGGTCATATCGTCTCCTAACGGGAACTCGTGTCCAGCGTGTGGACATGCCGACATACGCACGCGATATGACAGCGGATGCAGCAAGGGTGTCGCTGCGACACCATGGACAGGCAATTTCAGGTCAAATGGCCGTCAACTTGCCGGTCGCCACGACAGGGCCCGTCGGTTGCCCGGTCGGCGACCCGCCGAGCGGCTCGATGGAGATCGCCAGAACCGATCCCAGTGCCAGTCCGGCAAGCTGGTTCGACGATACCGCATGGGCGTTCGGCCCCTCGATGTCGATGACGCCCAATGATCGTGGCGGCTTGTCGCCCTCGATCACCCAGAGCTCGGGGGATTTGCCGGCGTCGTCGCGCCGGGTGGCGGGGGTGAGCACCACCGCACCGCGCACCGGATCATAGGCCGCCGAAAGCAGCGGGGTGCCATCGGCGCCGGCAAGCGAGGCCACAAGCAGCGGCGGCGGCGGGCCTGGCGGGACGGGTGCAGGGCCGATCTGAGACACGGCGATGGCAGCGGCGGCGGTGCCGGCGAACGCCAGGCCGCGCCACAGCGCCAGGCTGTGCCACAGGCCCGCGGACGGTGCCACCGCTGCTGATGCGGGTGCTGCCCGGATGGGCGTGATGTCGGCGGCAATGGCTTCCCAGACCGCCGCCGGCGGCGCCTGATCGGCGATTTCGGCATCAAGTGGCGCAAGATCCTGCTGCCAGCTCTCGACCAGCGCACGGAACGCGTCATCCGCGCGCATCCGGCGCTCGACGTCGCGGCGCGCATCGCGGTCCAGCGCGCCGAGCGCATAGTCCATTGCCAGCGCATCGTCCGGGCCGGGGTCCGGGCCGGGGTCGGCGCCGCCGCGGTTGCCGGCCGGGTCCATCTGATCGCCGGCGCTCATGTCGCGCTCATTTCGGCGCGCATGCGCAACAGACCGCGCCGCACCCAGCTTTTCAGTGTGCCGACGGGAACACCCTCGCGCTCGGCCAGGGCTTCATAGGTGAGGCCTTCGAAATAGCAGCTTCGGATTGCGGCAGCATGGCGAGGCTCCAGTGCCGCCAGCGCGGCCTGGACCCGTGCTGCATCGCCGGCGCTTTCGATCAGCTCGTCGGCCGCCGGCCGCGTGTCGCGCACTTCGGCGGCTTCATCGAGGGGCGATGTCGGGCGGCTGCCGCGGGCGCGCAGCCGGTCGATGGCGCGGTTGCGCGCGATCGTCGCCGCCCAGGTGACGGGGCTGGCGCGCGACGCATCGAACTCCGCCGCCTTTCGCCAGATCGTCACATATACGTCCTGCACCACATCCTCGGCTTCCCCGCGCTCGGGCAAGATACGCAGCACGATGGCGAACAGCTTCGCCGAGGTGCGGTCATAAAACAATCGAAACGAACCGGTGTCGCCATCGGCAGCACGAGCCAGAAGTGCCGCCAGTTCGGCCGCGCCGGCGGACGGGCGCGCCGGGTGCCCGTCGCCAGGCTTCACAGCCGCCGCAATTGCATCTTGATCGGCCCTTCGGCGCGGCCGTTGACGAACTGATCGACGAAATCATTGCCCGAGGCATCGATGGCGTCGCGGGCGCCGACCCAGACAATGCGGCCCTGATACAGCATCGCGACCCGGTCGGCGATCTTGCGAACGCTCGACATGTCATGGGTGATGGTCAACGCGGTAATCTTCAACTCGGTCACAAGCATGCGGATGAGATCATTGATGACATCGGCCATGATCGGGTCAAGCCCCGTCGTCGGTTCATCGAAAAACAGGATCTCCGGGCGCACCGCGATGGCTCGCGCCAGCGCCACGCGCTTCTGCATGCCGCCTGACAGTTCCGACGGTCGCAGGTCGGCGACATCGGCGCCAAGCCCGACCCGGGCCAGATTGTCGATCGCGGCGGCGCGGCGGCTTTCGGCGGTGCCCGACAGGGCGAACGACACGTTGCGCCAGACCGGCAGCGAATCGAACAGCGCGCCGCCCTGAAACAACATCCCGAAACGCGCCTGATGCGCGGCAAGGGCGCGGCCCTTGAGACCGATCACTTCGGTGCCATCGACACGGATGCTGCCCGACTCGGGCCGCAACAGCCCGAGGATGGACTTGATCGTCACCGATTTGCCGGTACCCGAGCCGCCGATGATGACCATCGATTCGCCGGGCTGCACCGCCAGATCGACGCCGTCGAGGACGACCTTCGATCCGAAGACCTTGCGGACTCCGGCCAGTTCGATCTTGGGAATCATGACCCGAAAACGATCACGGTGATGATGAGGTTCGACAACAGGATCAGGATGAACGCCGACACCACGGCGTTGGTGGTGGCGCGCCCCACACCGGCCGCGCCGCCCGAGCTGTGATAGCCGTGATAACAGCCCATCAAGGCGATGAAGAAACCGAACACCGCCGCCTTGACCATCGACGACCAGACATCGTCGGCCTTCAGGAACGACGCGGTGGTGTTGAGATAGGCCGCCGAGTTGAACCCCAGCCGCACCGTTGCGAGCAGCCAGCCGCCCATCACGCCCAGCGCATTGGAGACAAGCACGAGCAGCGGCATGACCAGAACCGCAGCAATGATTCGCGGGGCGACGAGATAACGGAACGGATCGGTGCGCAGCGTCGTCAGCGCGTCGATCTGTTCGGTGACGCGCATTGTGCCCAACTCGGCCGCCATGGCGCTGGCGACCCGGCCCGCCACCATCAACCCGCCGAGGACAGGGCCGAGTTCACGGACGATGCCGATGACGGTGACGGCGGGGACGGTGGCCGAGGCGTTGAAACGGCTGCCGCCGATATAGATCTGCTGCGCCAGCGCCGAGCCGGTGAACAGCGCGGTCAGGCCGACGACGGGAAGCGAGAAATAGCCGATGACCAGCATCTGCTCGAACAACTGGGCCGGATACCAGGGCGGCCGCACGATCCGGCCGAGGGCGGTGCCCGCGAAGCGCGTCAGCCGCCCGATGCTGGTGAACAGGCCGATGACGACGCCCCCCAATGCGATCAGGGCATGGGCCAGGGTCGTGACAAGATTGGGCGCGCCGGTCATCGATACGACCGGGCATAGCGACCCCCGAGGCCTGTGAGCAACTCATATTGCGAGCGGCCCGCGGCTGCCGACAGGCGGTTCAGGTCGAAATCGACTTCGAGCAACGTCCCTTCGGCGGCGGCCGGCACGTCGGTGACGTCGTAACAGGTCATGTCCATCGAAATGCGGCCGATGACCGGGCAGGCGATGCCGTCGACACGCCCGCCGCCGACGTTGGAAGCGCTGCGCGGGTAGCCATCGGCATATCCGATCGCCGCGATCGCGACGCGGCTGGGGCGCCTGGCAACAAAGGTCGCGCCATAGCCGACACTGGCGCCGGCGGGCACATCGCGAACCTGCATGATCGGTGCGGCGATGGAGACGACCGGCACCAGCGCTGCGCCATAGGGGCCGGCGCCGCCGCCATAGAGCCCGATGCCGGGGCGGGTATGGCCGAAGCGATAGTCATGGCCAAGGCCGATGCCGCCGGAATTGGCCAGCGCGTATCGCTGTGCCGGAATACGCGCGGCAAGTTCGGTGAACAGCGCGCATTGCCGGGCGTTGAGCGGGTGACCGGGCTCTTCGGCGCAGGCAAGATGGCTGTGGAGGGTGTCGAGTGCCAACCCGTCGAGCAGCCCCGACACGGCGTCTTCGGGCGATAGGCCGAGCCGGTTGATGCCGGTATCGATCATCACGTCGCAAGGCTGACCGGTGCTGCGCCAGGCTGCAACCTGTGCCGGTGTCACAAGGACCGGGCGTGCCGGCAAGGGCAGCACCGCTGCGATATCGGCCGGGGCAACGCCGTGGAGCACGGCGATGCGAACCCCTGGCGGCAGTGTGCCGAGCGCTGCGACCTCGTTCCAGTGCGCCACATAGGCATCCTTGCAGCCGGCGGCAGCCAGCGCGGCAAGGGCTTCGCGTGCGCCAAGCCCATAGCCGTCCGCCTTGATGGCGGCGCCGGTTTCGGCCGGGCCGCTGGCAGCAGCGAAGATGCGCCAATTGGCAACGATGGCCGATGTGTCGACCCGCAACTGCGCCGTGGTGGAAAGGACAAGCATCACGGCTTGCGCGTAACCGGGCGGCGAACGGCTGTCACGCCCCGCCATCAGCTGCTATTCATCGCACCGAAAGGCGGGCGGGCGTAATGATTGCCCGGCTCCGGCTTTTGGAGCTTTGGAAGATGACGATGATCCGCTTCGGTTTCGGTACGGCAACGGCGCTCTTGCTTGCGGCCGGCATGGTTGCGGTACCAGCGCTGGCACAGCAGCGTCCCGATACCGATTTCTGCGCCAAGATGCGCGCCCGCGATCCCGGTGGCATCTGCACCCCCAAGGGTGAGTATGTGACTGCCGAGAAAGTCTATCTGCCCGACGGCAAGGTCATCAACCGCACGACGGGGTGACGACGCGGCTGCGGCGGCGCTCGCGTGAGCACCGCCGCCCGGGGGGTTGTCGCCAGGTCGATCAGCTGGCCTTGTCAGCTGCCGTTGCAGTGCTGGCGACGATCGCCCGGCTGCGAGCCTGGGCGATGGCTTCCTTGACGCAGCGGCTGTGGTTCTGCTGCGAAACCAGATCGCGCCCGCCGATGAAGCAGACCGACTGCGCCGCCTGGCTGATCCGCGAATCGAGGGTGCTGCGACCGCTCGCCTTGGCAAGGTTGAGGTCACCATAAGCGACGGTGGCGGTGCGCGTGACAGGTTCGGCAGCGGCGGCAGGGGCGGTCGCGCCGAACAAGCAGACGCCGGCGAAGAAGACGGTGCCGAGGGCGGCGATGGCGGTGCGGCTGAAGTCGGGGGCGGTGGTGAACATGATTGGCTCCTGTTGGTGTGGAGTACCTGGACCATCCCGGCCTCCATGCCAGAAGCAATGCAATGACCGTGCCAAGTCGCTGTGAAGCCGGGACTTCGAGTAGAATCAACAGCTTAGCTGGTTTACTGTAACAATACGGTAAAATTGAAAATGAACGCTGCACAACAAGATGGTGCTTTTCACGAATAGTTGGGGCGGCGTTTCGTTTCGCCGCACCCGGCGCACGGCTTGCCGCTCACGTCGGTCTGTGCGAAATCACGAGGTGTCATGCTCACCCAGCGCTCTCGTTACGCGTTACGCGCGCTTATCTTCATTGCTCGCTCGGGCGGTATTGCCCCTGTGCCGATCTCGGTGATTGCCGCCGACCAGAAGCTGCCGCGCAAGTTTCTCGAAATCATTCTGCTCGATTTGAAGAATGGTGGTCTCGTCGACAGCTTTCGCGGCAAGTCGGGCGGCTATCGCCTTGCCCGGCCGGCAAGCGCGATCAGCTTTGGTGACATCATCAGGCTCATCGAAGGGCCGCTGGCGCTGGTGCCATGCGTCTCGGTAACCGCCTATCAGCGCTGTCCCGATTGTTTCGAGGAATCGACCTGCGTCATCCGGAAGACGATGCTGACGGTCCGCGACAATACGGCGGCGATCCTCGATCATACCAGCCTCGCCGATCTGTCGGTGGAGCGCGAGGCAGCCTAGCCCGCCCTCGAAGACATGGTTGGACTGCCGTAACAAATCTTCTATTGCCTATTTGTGTGCTGGGAATAGCCTGCGTTCGAAACAGGAGGGCATGGCCCGTTGATGCGTCGATTCGTGCGGCTTGTCGGGCTGGCGCTGCTGTCTGCGGCGGGGACTGCCATGGCTGCCCCGGTGACGCTGCTCAATGCCAGCTATGACCCGACGCGTGAGCTCTATCGCGCTGTCAATGCCGCCTTTGCCGCGGACTGGAAGGCCAGAACGGGCGACAGCGTGACGATCGACCAGTCGCATGGCGGCTCGGGCAAGCAGGCGCGCGCGGTCATCGATGGGCTCGATGCCGATGTCGTTACCCTGGCGCTGTCGGGCGATATCGACGAGATCAGCCGTCGGGGCCGCCTGCTGGCGCCCGACTGGCAGACGCGGCTGCCGGAAAAATCGACCCCTTACTGGTCGCCGATTGTCCTGCTGGTGCGCAAGGGCAACCCCAAGGGCATCCGCGACTGGGGGGACCTGACCAAGCCCGGCGTCAAGGTGATCATGGCCAACCCCAAGACCGCTGGCGGCGCTCGCTGGGCCTTCCTCGCGCTCTGGGCGCATGGCCAGAAGACCAGCGGTTCGCCCGCCGGCGCGCGCGCCTTTGTGTCGAAGGTGATGGCGCGGGTGCCGGTGCTCGATTCGGGGGCACGCGGCGCCACCACCACCTTTGCCGAACGCGGCATCGGCGATGTCATGCTCACCTGGGAAAACGAAGCGCTGCTTGCCACCCGCGAACTGGGGGCCGATCGCTTCGAAATCGTCGTGCCATCGGTCACCATCCGCGCCGAACCGCCTGTCGCCGTGATCGATCGCGTTGTCGATCGCCGCGGTACAAGGGCAGTGGCAGAAGCCTATCTGCGCTTCCTGTACACACCCGTGGCGCAGGCCATCATCGCCGAAAACGGCTACCGGCCGCGCGATCCGGACGTTGCGGCGCGCTATGCCGGCAAGTTTCCCGCCATTCGCCTGTTCGACATCGATCGCAATTTCGGCGGCTGGGCAAAGGCCCAGCGCATCTTCTTTGCCGAAGGCGGCCAGTTCGATCAGATCTATGCCGCTGCGCCGCGCTGATCGCCCCGCATGACCGCGCTGGTATCCGGATCGGAGCGGCTCGGCACGCCGAAGCGGCGCGCGTCCGTGACCCGGGCCGGCATCCTCAAGGTGCGGCCATCGATCCTCCCGGGGTTCGGAATGACATTTGGCATCACCGTCAGCCTTTTGTCGGTGGTCGTGCTCATCCCGCTTTCGGCGGTGTTCCTGCGGGCGGCCGGTCTCGGCTGGGCGGGCTTCGTCGATATCGCTCTGTCGGAGCGCGCCTTGCGCGCCTATCGCCTCAGCTTCGGCGCTGCTGCCATTGCCGCGGTGATCAACGCCGGTTTCGGCATGCTCACCGCCTGGGTGCTTGTGCGCTACCGCTTTCCCGGCCGGCGTATCGTTTCGGCACTTGTCGACCTGCCCTTCGCGCTCCCCACCGCCGTGGCCGGCATTGCACTGACGGCGCTCTACGCCCCCAATGGTTGGCTCGGCCGCGTGCTGGTGCCGCTGGGCATCGATGTGGCCTTTACCCCGCTCGGCATCGTCATCGCGCTGGTTTTCGTCGGCTTGCCTTTCGTCGTGCGCACTGTCGAACCCGTGCTTGCCGACCTTGGGGTCGATGTCGAGGAAGCCGCGGCCAGCCTTGGTGCAACACGCTGGCAAACCTTTGCGCGAGTCATTCTTCCCGCCGTCGGCCCGGCGCTGCTGACAGGCTTTGCCCTCGCCTTCGCGCGCGGCGTCGGCGAATATGGATCGGTGATCTTCATTGCCGGCAACATGCCCTATCGCACTGAAATCGCCCCGCTGCTCATCGTCGTCCAGCTCGAACAATACAGCATCGGCGGGGCGACGGCGATTGCAACGACGATGCTCGTCGCCAGCTTCATCCTGCTGCTGCTCACCAACCTGCTGCAAGGCTGGCAACGCCGGCGGATGGCGGGATGACGCCGCGTCGTCCCATTGCTGCCGCCACCGAGCCGCGCTGGCTGCGCTGGCTGCTGATCGGTCTGGCGCTGGCGTTTCTGGCGGTCAATCTGGCCTTGCCGCTCGTCATCGTCTTCGCCTCCGCGCTGTCCAAGGGTGTCGACGTCTATCTGGCGGCAATTGCCGAGCCCGATGCCCGTGCCGCGCTGCGGCTGACGCTTGGCGTCGCCGCCATTGCCGTGCCGCTCAACATCGCCTTCGGCCTTGCTGCCAGCTGGGCAATCGCAAAGTTCGATTTCCGCGGCCGCTCGCTGCTCGTCACCTTCATCGATTTGCCGTTTTCGGTGTCGCCGGTGGTCTCGGGGCTGATTTTCGTCCTCGTCTTCGGTGCCGAAGGCTGGTTCGGGCCTTGGCTGCGCGACCATGATGTGAAGATCATCTTTGCGGTCCCCGGCATTATCCTGGCGACGTTGTTCGTCACCTTTCCGTTCGTTGCCCGCGAACTGATTCCCCTGATGGAGGAACAGGGTCGCGAGGCGGAAGAAGCGGCGCTTTCGCTCGGCGCTTCGGGGCTGGTGACGTTCCTGCGCGTCACACTGCCCAATATCCGCTGGGGTCTGCTGTACGGCGTGCTGCTCTGCAATGCCCGGGCAATGGGGGAATTCGGCGCCGTGTCGGTGGTTTCGGGCCATATTCGCGGCCGCACCAACACCCTGCCGCTGCACATCGAGATCGTTTACAATGAATATGATTTCGTTGCGGCTTTCGCTGTCGCCTCGTTGCTCGCCGGCCTGGCGCTGGTGACACTGGTGGTCAAGACGCTACTTGAATGGCGCCACGCCGAAGCGCTGGCGGGGAGGCATTTCTGACCGTTTCCGCCCATTCCGTCTGCAAGCGCTTCGGCGATTTCACCGCGCTCGACGGCGTCAGCCTCGATGCCCGCGACGGCGAATTCCTGGCGCTGCTGGGGCCTTCGGGGTCGGGCAAGACAACGCTGCTGCGGGTTCTCGCCGGGCTGGAATTCCCCGACAGCGGCAGCGTCGCGATTGGCGGTGAGGACATGTCGGCCACTGGCACCCGCGACCGGCGGGTCGGCTTTGTGTTTCAGCATTATGCGCTGTTCCGCCATATGAGCGTTGCCGAAAACATTGCCTTCGGCCTTACTGTCAGGCCGCGCGCCAGCCGCCCGCCCGCCGATGTCATCGCTGCCCGCGTGGCCGAACTGCTCGATCTCGTCCAGCTCGCGAGCCTGGGCAACCGCTATCCGGCGCAATTGTCGGGCGGGCAGCGCCAGCGGGTGGCGCTGGCGCGCGCGCTGGCGGTGGAACCGCGCCTGCTGCTGCTCGATGAACCTTTCGGCGCGCTCGATGCCAAGGTGCGCAAGGATCTGCGGCGCTGGCTGCGCGATGTCCATGACCGCATGGGGCTGACATCGGTGTTCGTCACCCATGATCAGGAAGAAGCGCTTGATCTCGCCGACCGCGTGGTGGTGATGAACCATGGTGTGATCGAGCAGATCGATACCCCCGAAGCGGTCTGGAACCGCCCGGCGACGGCGTTCGTGTGCGATTTTCTCGGCGGCGCCAACCGGATTGCCTGCACGGCGCAGGGCGGTGGCATCGATGTCGGCGGGGTGCGCCTGCCCAACTCGGCGCCGGACTGTGCCGACGGGGCCGCGACCGGCTTTATCCGCCCGCACGAATTCACCATCGCCAATGAAGGCGCTGCCGGCGTGCCCGTTACATTGCGCCGCGTCCAGCGCACCGGCGCTGCCGCAGCGCTGGAAACTGTCATGGCGGATGGCAGCATCGTCGAAGCGAGCATAGCCGATCCGCCGGCCGGTCTGGCGCCGGGCGCCAGGCTGGTGCTGGTGCCGACAGCGGTCAGGGCCTATCCGGCCTGATTTCCTTCGCGGGTTCGGACGCTATGACCAGGACATCGGCTGACCCGCCGAGGCTTTGCTGCCGGCCGGGGTCGGGGGCGGCGCAAGAAACGAAATGGTGCGCGGTTCGACCCGGTTCCGGCCGGCGTTCTTGGCCGCATAAAGACGCTGGTCGGCGAGTTCCAGCGTGGCGCCGAGCGTTTCCGATTTGTCGGACATCACGGCACAACCGAAACTTGCCGTGATATGGATGATATCCTCGGCAATGTGCAGCGGCATGGCAGCGATGGCGAGCCGCAGGCGTTCGGCCGTTCGCACCGCGGCCTCGAGGCCCATTGCCGGCAGCAGGATGACGAATTCCTCGCCGCCGATCCGGGCGAAGGTATCGTTGGTACGCAGCAGGGAACGACACAGTTTTGTCACCGCCTGCAAGGCGAGATCGCCGCCGGCATGGCCGAAATTGTCGTTGATGTCCTTGAAGCGGTCGATGTCGAGGACGACCAGCGCGAGTGGTTCGTTCTGCAGGCTGAGTCGAAGCCGCTGGCGTTCGGCAAGGTCGAAGAAATGCGCCCGGTTGCAGGCGCCGGTGAGATGGTCGGTGGTCAGCAGTTCCTTCAGCTTGGCCGCGTCGGATTCGCCGCGGGTGACGTCGCGCAGGATCACGGTATAGCCCGAAATGACGCGCGTGCTGGCGATGACGTCCTCGCTCCGGGCGGCCACCAAGCGCTGGCACCAGTATCGCTCGCCGTCGGACCGCTGGCGCCAGCCCTCGTCGAGATGCCAGCCATCGCGCTGCGCGATCGCCATCTGCTCCTGAGCGCTGTATCCGGCCGATCCCCGCTCGGGGGTGTCGAAAGCGTCGAGCGGCTGGCCGATCATCACGTCCTGGCTATAGCCTGTCAGCATCGCGGCCGCGGCGTTGACGCCATCGACATTGCCGTATTGATCGAGCGATACGACGGCAAAATCGTTGACGCTGTCGAGCAAGGTCGCGAACCAGGTTTCGGCCTGCTTGAGGCGCCGCTCTTGAACGACCTGGCGCGAGACATCCGACAGGGTCGCGACCAGCCGGCTGTTGTCGAGTTTGACGAGGGTGCAGGCGAGCACGAGCGGATCGGCAACACCATTTTTGCCGGCCGGGTGAACGAAGATGCGGTGGTTCTCGCACATGTTTCCCTGTGGCGCTGTGAAACCGCTGACAATACTGCGCAATTCGTTGGAATAGCGGCAGAGAACGTCGAAGATGTTGGTGACGAGATTGTTCGCTGCAATCGGCAGCAGCAACTTCATCGCCATCGGGTTGGCCATCAATATGCCGCCATCGGATGAGGTCTGCACCAGCCCCACGGGGCAGGCATAAAGGAATTCGAGGATGTCCTCGAATTCGGAACCGGGTGTCTCAAGCATGACGGCCTCCAAGGTTCCGCTCCACAAGGACATAATGACGTTCGGTTCGGGGGGATTGCAGCAGACGCAGCTTCACCGGCGTCGGCCGCATCCGCAGCGTCAGGACAAAGTCGATGGTGACGTCGAGTTCGGGCTCGTCCACAAACCGCTGCGCGACGAGAGAGTTGTTCATGCACTGGGCGATGTTTTCGAAGAAATGAGCGCCGATCACCCGCGCTTTCGGCAACCCCGCCAGCTTCGATTCGGTGGCGTTGTAGATTTCGGCGACGCCGTCGCGCCCAAGCCCGATGACGCCATAGGGCAGGGAATCGACGAGGTTTTCGTCGAGGGCGTCGAGCGTGACGAGCGGAATGTCGGCAAAATCGTGCATGCTCGTTCCTGTCTTTCGAATACGGGTGGCGATCGGCGCGCTACGCCGGGGCGTCGCCGGCTGCGGGCCAGGTCACCGGCCCGATCGACCGGAAGCTCGGCCGAGCAAACAGATAGCCCTGCATGTACCGCACACCCAATTGCCGCAGGACCGACATTTCAGCTGTGGTTTCAACGCCTTCACCAATCACGGTGATGCCCATTTCCCCGCACATGCCGACGATATGCGTCACGATCGTGCGCTTGACCGCGCTCGTATCGATTCCGCGCATCAACTGCATGTCGATCTTGACGATGTCGGGCGCAATCGAGGCCAGCAGCGCCAGCCCCGCATAGCCGGCGCCGAAATCGTCGAGCGCCGAGGCGAACCCCATCTTGCGATAGGCAGCGACGATGCCGGCAACGTGGCTTGGATCGGGCATTCGCTCATTCTCGGTGAACTCGAAGATCAGCCGGTCGGTCGGAAAGCGCGATTTCATCGCCGTCGCCAGCGTCAGCTGGATGCAGGCGACCGGCGAGTAGACGGCGTTGGGCAGAAAATTGATCGACAGCTTGGCGTTGTCGTTCAGAATGCCGGCCGCAACGGCGCCTTCGATCGCTGCGATGCGGCATTTCTGGTCGAAACCGTAGCGGTTTTCCTCGCTGACCTTGTCGAGGACACTGTTGGCAGCTTCCCCGGCCGGGCCGCGAACAAGGGCTTCATAGGCAAAGACGCGGCTGGCTTCGAGATCAACGATGGGCTGGAACGCCATCGCCAGGTCCGCACTGAATGTGGCACCGTCACGGCAGCCGGAACAGGCGGCTGGGACTTTGATCATTTGCATGGTCGAGACAAACTTCCTTGCGCTCCGGGCGAACAACCGTCGGTGTACTTTTCCCAAGCATTCCAGAGCGGTAACGAACGCGTTCGGGGATGATTATCTGTCAATCATAGACGGTGACGCTGGCCGACCGCGCATTCCGGGCCTTTTTATTGATGCTGCCCTCCGGTGCCCTGGTGCAGCCTCATTCCGATACTGCAGACGCGCTGGCCGCGGGGGCCAGGCCTTCGATGATCGCGATATTGACGTCGATGAGCGGATCGATCGACTCACGTCCGGCGACGATCTCGCTGGTGAAGCGATCCACCCAAAGCGAAAGCGAAATCACGCTGGCCCGCAGGGCCGGCGGCAGCTGGTTGCCCGGCGCGCCGCAGACCGCCGAGAGTGTGCTCCAGACTTCACGGTTCCGGTGCAGTGCAGGCATCAGCTTGCTACCAAGGAGGCTCGACTTGCGCGCGATGATCAGCTCGTTGGTGACTTCGGTCATCAGCCGCTGCTCCATGGCCCGCGGGCGCTCGGTCATCGATTTTGCCTGCCTGTATGCGTTTACCGACATCGTTGCTCTCCACGCTGTGTTCCCGGCCATTATAGGTGGAAGGGTGGCCGAAGGCGGACGCGGCCCGCATCGGCGACAGCGTCGGCAACAGCGTCGACAACAGCATCGGCGACAGCGTGGGGAGCGGCGGGCGGCACGGCTGGCAAATTCCGCCGCAGAAACATCCGGCTGCTGAAACCCGTCTATAATCAGCTATCGCAAGCCAATCGAAAGCCCAGCGTCAAATGCTCAACGGCGTCGGCCTCATCATCATCCTCGGTTGTGTCTTCGGCAGCTTCATGCTGTCGGGGGGCAAGTTCGAGATCGTTCTGCACGCCCTGCCGCATGAGCTGATGTCGATTCTGGGCGCTGCCATCGGTGCCTTCATCGTCAGCAACTCGATCGGAACGGTCAAGCTGGCCGGCAAGGGCCTGCTGCGGTCCTTCAAGGGGTCGCGCTGGAAGGATTCGGATTACCGGGACCTGCTGATGCTCATGTTCGGCCTGCTGTCGACCTTCAAGAAGGGCGGTGCCACGGCGATCGAGCGGCATCTCGACAATCCGGCCGCGAGCGAAATCTTCTCGCCCTTTCCGCGGCTCCTGTCGGATCACCATTTGATCGATTTCATCTGCGATTACCTGCGGATGATGACCATCGAATTCGACGATCCGCATCAGCTTGCCGAAGCCATGGAAAATGATCTCGAGCGCCATCATGCCGAGGAACTGGTGCCACAGGCCGCACTTCAGGTCATGGCCGACGGGTTGCCGGCATTGGGCATCGTCGCGGCGGTCCTGGGCGTGATCAAGACCATGGGGTCGATCGATCAGCCGGTGCCGATCCTCGGCGCGATGATCGGCGGCGCGCTTGTCGGGACATTTCTGGGCGTTCTGCTCGCTTATTGCCTGGTCGGCCCGCTGGCTTCGAAGCTCCTGCAGATCATCGAGGACGATTCAAAGCCGTTCACGATCGTCAAGACCGCCATCATTGCACATGCGCAGGGCATTCCCACCAAGGTGGCGATCGAGATTGCCCGGCGTGCGACGCCGTCCACCTATGCGCCGTCCTTCCAGCAGCTCGAAACCGCTCTCGATGAGGCAAAGAATGCAACCCCAGTTTCCGCCTGAGGTCGGCTCCGAAATCGTCGCGTTGCCAGCCAATGGCATGACGGCGACGGCAGAAGAGTTGCGCAATCAGCTTGTCTGCGCTGGCCGTACGGAAGGCACGATCGTCATCGATGGCAGCGCCGTCCAGACCGTCGGCCAGGCCGTGCTGCAGCTGCTGGTCGCGACGCAGCGCGACGCCCTGGCCACCGGCGGAAGCTGCCGGATCGTCAATGCCAGCGCTGCCTTGCGCGACGCGGTCGCCGCCTGCCGATTGACAGCGGCAATCGAACTTGAAGCCGGAGCTGACACGGAATGAGCAAACTTATTCTTACCGTCGATGATTCAGCGAGCATGCGAATGCTGCTCAAGGCATCGCTTGTGGCGCAGGGTTTTCGGATCGAGGCGGCGAACGATGGCGTTGCCGGGCTCGCCAAGATGCACGAAGTCAATCCCGATCTGTTGATCACAGACATCAACATGCCCGAAATGGATGGGTTCGAGTTGATCGAGGCCGTGCGCCGGGTCCACAAATTTCGCGGCACACCGATCCTGGTGCTTTCGACCGAATTTTCCGACGAAAAGAAGCTACGCGCCCGTGCCGCCGGCGCGACCGGCTGGATTACCAAGCCGTTCGATGCCGCCAAGCTCGGCGCCGCCATCCGCAGGGTCACGCCATGAGCGACGATCTTGATGAAATAGCCGCGATCTTCTTCGAAGAATGCGCCGAAGGACTGGCGATTGCCGAAGAAGGGCTGTCGGCCATGGCCGCCGGCAATGCGTCGAATGAAGTCATCGCCAACGTGTTCCGCGCTGTCCACTCGATCAAGGGTGGATCGGGGGCTTTCGGGCACACGGCGCTGCTGGCTTTCTCGCACAGTTTCGAAAATGTCCTCGACGAGGTTCGCGCCGGGGTGATCCCGGCCAGCTGTGACGTCGCCCGCACCATGTTGACGGCCTTCGACATACTTTCCGACCATGTCGCCGCCGCGCGCGGCGCCGGTACGATCCCCGTCGACGGCCCGGTGCTGGCGGCGCTCGAACATCTGCTGGCCACCAAGGGCTCAAGCCCGGCGCCGGTCACGCCCGTCGCAACGGCCGCCGAGCCTGACGAAAACGGCTTTCTGCCCGTCGCCGCGAGCCTCGATCTGTTCGGCGATGACGCCGATCCCTTCGGCTTCGAACCGGTGGCGGTCACGATCGACCTCGAGGAAGAGGCGGCGCCCTGGCACGTCCGCTTCGGCCCGTCGCGGGCCGCGCTTGCCAATGGCGGCGAGCCGCTGCTGTGCCTGCGTGAAGTCGAACGGCTTGGCGGCAGCGTCGTCGATGTCGACATGGACCGGCTGCCGCCGTTGCGTGATCTCGATCCGGAAAACAGCTATTTCATCTGGACGCTGACGGTTCCCGGCAGCGTCGCGGAGCACGAGATCACCGAGTGTTTCGATTTCGTCGCGCCCGACTCGCTTCTGACGATCGGCCGGTCGCCGCCGGCGCCTCGCCACGTCGAGCCAGCGCTGGCGGCAGCACCACAAGCCGTCGATACGGCCCCGCCCCCCGTGGCTGCGGCCTCGGGGCGAAGGGCAAGCGACGCGACGGTCGATCCGGTCGCCCAGAGCATCCGTGTCGATCTGACCAAGCTCGACTTGTTGCTCAACCTTGTCGGCGAGCTCGTTATCCGGGGTTCCATCCTTGCCGACCGGCTGGCGCCGGCCGATCAGGAACGCGTCGAACTGCCGGAACTGGCGCGCCTTACCCGCGAGATCCAGCACACGGTCATGTCGCTGCGCGCCCAGCCGATCCGGCAGGCGTTCTCGCGCGTCCCCCGCATGTTGCGCGATCTGTGCGACGCCACCTCAAAGAGCGTGCGGCTCGAGATCAGCGGCGAAAGCACGGAAATCGACAAGGGTGTCATCGAGAAGATCGGCGATCCGCTGACCCACATGATCCGCAATGCCGTGGACCATGGCATCGAAAGCGCCGCCCAGCGCGTCGCTGCCGGCAAGCCTGCCGAGGGAACGATCCGCCTGTCCGCCGAACAGAAGGGCGCTCGCATCTTCGTGCGGGTCAGTGATGACGGCCAGGGAATCGACCGCGCTCGCGTCCGTGCCAAGGCCATCGAGCGCGGCATCGTCGATGTCGAAAGCAATTTGTCCGACGAGGAAATCGACCAGCTGATCTGTGCGCCCGGTTTTTCGACGGCCGAAACGGTATCGAGCATTTCGGGCCGCGGCGTCGGCATGGATGTGGTGCGATCCAATGTCGAGGCGCTGGGCGGACGCGTCGACATTGCGTCGGTACCCGGTGAAGGCACCAGCTTCACGATGGTCCTGCCGCTGACGCTGGCCATTCTCGAAGGCATGATCGTCCGGCTGGCCGGCCAGCGCTTTGTCCTGCCTCTTGCCAATGTCATCGAGACCGTGCGCCCCGAGCCAGGCCAGGTGCGGCCCATGTCACCGACCAGCGAAGTCATCGAGCTGAGGGGGCGGTATCTGCCGGTCAAGCGGCTCACCGATTTCTTCGGCTTTCCGGCGAACGACCGCCGCGATCCCGAAGACAGCCTTGTCGTGGTGGTGGAAAGCGAGAAGACCGGCCACATCGGCCTCATGGTCGATACCATCGATGATCGGCGCGAAGTCGTCATCAAGAGCCTCGACCAGAACCTTCATCCCATCCGCGGCCTTGGCGGCGCCACGATCCTGGGTGATGGCTCGATCGCTCTCATCCTCGATATCGATGCGGTGATCGCTCCCGCCGGCAAGGTCGGGACAGCGCCGCCGACAGGCAATCACATGAGCAAGGGATTGGCAGCATGAGCAGCAACGACGCCGATGGCGAACGCAAGATCGTTACCTTTTCGCTTGGCCAGCAAACCTTCGGGATCGACATGGAAGCGCTGGTCGAAATCCGGGAGTGGGACCAGCCGACGCCGCTCCCCGGCGTCCCCGGATACATCAAGGGTGTCACCAATCTGCGGGGTAATGTCGTGCCTGTCATCGGCCTCGCCGAACGGCTGGGCTGGCCGCCGAGCGTGCTCCACGCGCGCTCGTGCATTCTCGTTGTCAACATCAACGACCGTCAGGCCGGTTTCCTCGTCGATGAAGTCGCCGATATCGTCGCCATCAAGACGAGCGACATCCAGCCGGCGCCCGACGTCGAAAATCTCGACGAGAATGTCATCGCCGGGTTGGTGCAGATTGCCCGCCGTGGCCATGAAACAAGCGCCGAGGATGGCACCATGGTGCTGCTTTTCGATCTGAAAGCGCTCAGCGTGACCAGGCATCTCGAACTCGCGGCATGAGCCTGGCGCCTTCCCCTTCCACGACAGGCCCTGCGCGCGGCGACGCGGCGAGTCTGCGGCCGGCGGATTTTGCCGCCATCGCAGACATCATGCAGAGCGATGCCCGCATTCACCTGTCCGATGCCAAGACGACGCTGGTCGAATCCCGGCTGGCGCGGCGCCTGCGGCTGCACGGGCTCGACAGCTATGCCGATTATGTCAGGTTGCTGCACAGTGATGCGCAGGAACGCTCGGCGATGGTGGTGTCGCTGACCACCAACCACACGCATTTTTTCCGCGAAGCCCATCATTTCGACCATCTGCGCGAAAAGGCCATGCCATGGCTGGAGGCGCAATCGCGGCACCGCCCGATCCGGATCTGGTCTGCGGCCTGTTCAACCGGCGAGGAAGTGTACAGCATCGCCATGTGCCTGCTCGGCACCAGCCGGACGCCGAAGCCATGGCTGCGCAACGGCGACGTGCGGCTGCTCGCCACCGATATCGCCCCGCATGTCGTCGAGGCGACCCGCGACGGCACCTATGCGGCATCAGGTGTGGCAGCCGTACCGGCACCCTATCGCACCGCCTGGATGCACGGCACCGGGGACACCGTCGTCATGGATGACGCGGCACGCGCGCTGGTCTCGGCACGGGTGCTCAACCTGTTCGAACCCTGGCCGATGCGCCGGCAATTCGACGTGATCTTCTGCCGCAACGTCATGATCTATTTCAACGATGCGGCAAAGGCCGAACTCGAAGCCCGGCTCATCGACAGCCTCGCGCCCGGCGGGTTTCTCTATATCGGCCATTCGGAACGGCTGGCCGGCCCCTCGGCCGCACAGATGATCAATTGCGGACAGACCATCTATCGCAAGCCGGAGCATGGGGCGTGATCCGGCCGACCCGAGTCCTGATCGTCGATGACAGCGCGTCGATGCGGGCGGCGCTGCAACGTATCCTGTCGAGCGATCCCGAGATCGAGGTTGTCGGCCTCGCGTTCGAGCCGAACATGGCACGCACCATGATCAAGGCCCTCAATCCCGATGTCGTCACGCTGGATATCGAGATGCCGGGCATGGATGGCCTGGAGTTTCTCGAAAAGATCATGCGGTTGCGCCCGATGCCGGTGGTGATGTGCTCGACCCTGACGGAACGCGGCGCCGAAGCGACGATCACGGCGCTGCGGCTGGGCGCTGTCGATTGCATTGCCAAGCCGAGCGGCAGCGCGGCCGATATCGAACGCGTCGGCGCCGAGTTGTGCTCGATCGTCAAGTCGGCCGCGCGTGCCACCGTGCGAAGCACGCCGGCGCCGGTGGAGCGTGTCGCCGCCCTCGGGACGGCTGCGGGACGTGACACGATCATCGCGATCGGCGCCTCGACAGGCGGGGTCGAGGCGCTGTTCAGTGTGCTTTCGGCTTTGCCGCGCGATTGCCCGCCGGTCCTTGTGGTCCAGCACATGCCGGCCGCCTATACCGCCGGCTTCGCCGCCCGGCTCGACAGGGATTGCGACCTCAATGTCGTCGAAGCGCGGGATGCCGAGCCGCTCAGGGCCGGCACCGTGCATATCGCACCGGGGGGTACAACCCATATGACCCTTTCGGCCGAGGGATCACCGCGGATCAATCTGCGGGCAATGCCACCCGTGAGTGGCCATCGGCCGTCGGTCGATGTGCTTTTTCACTCGATGGTAAGGCGCGGGCCCGATGCCATTGGCGTCATCCTCACCGGCATGGGGAGCGACGGCGCCCAGGGCCTGCTCGCGATGCGGCAGGCCGGCGCACAGACCTTCGGCCAGGACCGGGCGAGTTCGGTCGTTTACGGCATGCCGCGGGCTGCCGCCGAATGCGGCGCGGTCGGTACCGAGCTGCCACTGTCTGCAATGCCGCGGGCGATCATGTCCGCCTGCCGCAAATGAGAAGTTCAGGGGAAATCTGATGCCTGCTGCAGCCGCCATCAAGGTCATGGTCGTTGATGACCAGACGAGTATGCGTGCGATGATCCGCCGGTCCTTGCAGGACCTTGGCTTCAAGGATGTGCGCGACCGGCCGGGGCCGGCCGATGCCTTGGCCGCGATCCGCGCCGACCGCGTCCATCTGATCATTTCGGACTATAACATGCCCGACATGAACGGTCTGGAGTTTCTGGCGGAAGTGCGCGCCGATCCGGTCATCGGCAAGACGGTCTTCATCATGCTGACCGGGTCGGCCGACCGGGAAATCGTCCAGAAGGCGGCCGCGCTCGGCGTCAACAATTATGTCGTCAAGCCTTTCGCCCCGGCGGCGTTGAAGGAAAAGATCGAGCGCGTCTTCGGCGAGCTGACCTGACCGGTGCAGCGTATCAACATCATGCAAGGCGACTTCCACGTCGCCAGCGCCCCCGATGTGCTGATCGGCACCGTGCTCGGCTCCTGCATCGCCATTTGCCTGCACGACGCGCTGGCGCGGGTCGGCGGCATGAACCATTTCCTGCTCGGCGAGCCTGCGGATGAATGCCGTGTCGGCCGTGCCGAGATGAGCCGTTACGGCGTCCACGCGGTGGAATTGCTGGTGAACGAGATGATGAAGCAGGGCGCCGCGCGGCGCCGGCTGAAGGCGCATGTCTATGGCGGGGCCAACATCATCGCCGGCCTCGGCCAGATCGGCAGCAGCAACGCGGCCTTTGCGCTGAAGTTCATCGAAACCGAAGGCATCGTGCTGGGCCGGAGCGAAGTCGGCGGCACCAAGGCCCGCCGGGTCGAATTCATGCCCTATCTCGGCAAGGTCCGGTCATGGACGGTCGACGATCCGATGCCGCAGATCAGGGTCGAACGGCGCGAAAACATCGGTGAACTCGAACTTTTCTAGCGCCATCACCGTCTCGCATCGGTGGCGCCCTATAGTGGATTGATGGCACACCATGATCACCACGCCGCGCCGCTGCTTGCAGCGATCGCCCAGGAAATCCGCGATGTGCGGGTGCTCATGGAGAATATCGCCGACATCATCGTCGCCGATGAAGCGCTGGTGATGACCTATGTCGAGCAGCTGCAATCCTTCGATCTCGCCATCCAGCGCTCGGATGAAAGCGCGGCATTGCTCGACCGCATGGCTGCCGGCACAAAGGCCAAGGATGCCATCAAGGCCGTCAGGCTGACAGCCATCCAGGACAAATTCGCAAAGGCACTCGATACCGGCAGGAAGCATCATGGCGCTGCCGTCTAAAAACGAGACCCGCCCGATCATCATCCGCAAGGTGCGCAAGTCGGGGCACGCCGCCCATCACGGTGGCGCGTGGAAGGTCGCCTACGCGGATTTCGTGACCGCCATGATGGCGTTCTTCATGCTGCTCTGGCTGGTTTCCAATCCCGACAAGACCCAGTTGAAAGGCCTTGCCGAATATTTCACGCCCTTCACGCCGTCGCGCGGGACACCGACCGCGCCGCCAGTGCCGACACGGGGCGCAGGCGATACGCCGGGGATGGGTGGCCGGACGCGCCGGGCCCAGGCGGCCGACGAGAAACCGCAGGGAACCCCCAGCGTCGAGTCTGCCATGAACGGCAGCCGCCGCGGTGGCACGGCGGCCGTTCCCGATGCCGCGTTGCGCGTCCTCGCGCAGGAACTGCGGGTGGTGATCGACAGCAGCGTCGATGTTCCCGATGCACATGACAACATCGTCATCGAGCCCAGCCGGGAAGGCTTGCGCATCAGCCTGATGGACACCGACAAGCGGTCGATGTTCCGCAGCGGCACTGCGACGCTCAACGCCTTTGCGGTCGAAATGCTCGACCGGGTTTCAGCCAAGCTCGCAAAGACCGGGATGCAGGTCGCCATCGAAGGCCATACCGACAACAGCGGTGGCCAGAGTGCAGCCAACTGGCGGCTGTCGGCCGACCGGGCCCTGGCGGCGCGCAGCGCGATGGTTGCCGCCGGCCTCGATCCCGACCGGTTCGACGAAGTCGTTGCGATGGCAGGATCGCATCCGGTCTATCCAGGCCAGCCCGACCGTCCCGAAAACCGCCGGATCACCATCGTCGCACTGACCGCGGCATCACCATTGCCAAGCGATGCCAGCTTCTCCTTCTGACCATCGGAATCCAGTGTGAAAACCGCGCCCCTCGCCATGATCGTCGTTCTCCTCGGCGCCGCGACGGGGGTTGGCGCTTCCTATGCCACGCTCCAATTTGCCAAGCGCGACGCACCGGCGCCGAAATCCGACCCGGCAGAGCCCAACTTCGTATCGACGGGCAAGATCCTCGCACCCCTTGTCTTCGCCAATGGCGAACTCGCCGGTTATGTTCGGGTCGATGCCCAGCTCGAAGTGGCGGCAGACAAGATGGAGCTGGTCAAGGCGCGTATGCCGTATCTGCTCCACGCCATGAACATGCGCACCTATCGGTCGCCGCTGGCCAGCGGCCCCGACGGCATGCTTCCCGATCTCGCGGTATTGCGGACGCTGCTGACGGCTAGCGCAGCCGAAGCCTTTGGCCCAGCCGTCGTCGTGCGCGTGGCGATTACCGAGGCCGTGCCGGCCTGACCGCCGCCGACCGGCTTTGACCGAAGCCGGCACGGCCACCAACCGGCTTCAGGCGAAGCCGTCCTCCATGTCGATCACCTCCAGATCGTTGCGCCGTCGATTGGTCTCGAGCGTCGCCAGCGGATGATTGTCGTGATACGGTAAAGCCGCCTTGGCGACCACGGCGCTTTACGGAGCCGTCACGTCGAAGAGGATGCAAAGGCCGACCTGGCCAGGCACCATGGTCCCGGCAGGTCGCGGCCGCCCGACGGTCTCGGCGACGAATGCCTCGATCGCGGTCAGAACGCCATTGCCGGGGCTGCCGGCGCTGGCCGCGCACGCAAAATGCCACCGGCGCGGAACCCGCGTCCGGTGCGCAAGCCGGTCATGCGACTGTGCCGTTCGAGATGGGCTGCAAGGTGTCGACAATCGCTGCCGGTTGGCGGGCGACGATGCAACGGAAGACGATTTCGAGCACAAGCGCAGCATGATCGCCGGGAGGGGGCGGGATCATCATGAAGCCGGCTTCGTCCGAGCAGCGGAAGAGTCCGGGGGCCAGCGCCTCCATGCCTTCAAGCGTTGGGCAGGGCTGAGGCAGCGCGACCGACGGCGCCCTGGATGTCCTCACAACCTCAGTAACAGGCCGAAACGTAGCGGCCAGAACCTCGACGACATCATAGAGCTTGCCGAACTGCGCAGCCACGGTGAATTTTGCGGCGCCGATCGGTACCGACGCCACGAAATAACCATCGTGAGTCGGCGTCGCGACGATGTTTTCCACGGAAACGGCGTGCCCATCGGCAATCAGCAGGGGCAGCGCCACCTGCCGGTCACAGAAATCGCTGAACTGGAGGTCAAGGTTGAAACGCTTGAGGGCCAGCATCGACAGGCTGATCGGCATGCCCTGGCCGTGCAATTCGGCAGGAAGATACATACGCTCACTGTTTTTGAGATAGAACAACCCTCTCTCGCGCATGCCTTTTTCGGCAATAGCGCTGTCAAACAGACGGACTGTGCCCGCTGTTCCCAGATTGACGTCATGTTCGAAGCGCGAGATGATTTCGAGCTCATGCTTTTGTGGCAGGAACATCAGCCGCGCGAGCGTGGCCGCAGCCGAACGCCTGCGCGCTTCGGTGGCGTTCGGATTGGCCTGTCGCACGACCGTTGACGCCGCATCGAGGGCAAAAGCCAGACAGCCGGCCTGAACATTGTCACGCACGCTGTTCTGCCGGCCCTTGATGACAGTGTCGGCGCGGACCGGTGATCCATTGGCGCGATAATCGATGACCGAGCCCTGGGCGATGGTGCAGAGCTGCTCGATCACGGCAACGTTAGATGCCAGCGCAAGCAGCGTGTCCATGTCGTAATGGCCTTCATCGACAAGGCCTGACTTGTCATAGCCGGTCAGCTGCTGCGCCCGGTAAAGCAGGTAACGGCCTGCCACCTTCCAGCCACGCAGGGTGCCGAGCACGGGCTCGACAAGGTTCTGTACGGAGCCATTATAGCCGAGATCGATGAACATCAGCGTGTCGCCCTGGGCGGGTGCCACAACGGATTCGATATGGGCGCACATCCGCTGCGCCATCGCCGCCGACCGTGCCAGGATACGGTTGATGGATTGCGGCGACCCCACTGTCCGCATGAAAGCCGCCGATCGATTGGCGCCTTTCGGCAAGCTGTGCATGGTCTTCGCGGCTTCCGCAGGCGTGTAGAGCAGCTGGTTGAGGAGATAGGCGATGCCGCTGCCGACATTCTGTTCGACAAAGCGCATCACGCTTTTACGGCAGGTGAAGGCGGCGGCGGTTGCGGTATATCGGCTGATCTCAACGGCATGGCTGGTGCCCCGATTGCCCTGGCCGGCTTCGAAGACCTGGCGTGGCAGATAGCCGTCGCGCATCAGGAACAGGGTGTGGACCGTGCAATCGGTCCGGGCCTGCAAGGCGGCACGCTCGCTGGCGATCCAGCTGGTGAAACTGTCGAGTATTGGCCCCAGTGTGGCATAGCCGAACGCGGTCGCCGGGTCGACGATTGCCGGCTCGCCAACGGCAAGCGTGGCGCGATGCGGTTGATACGGCAGGTCGTGTGAGGTCGCACGACTGTGGATGATGGTCGATACCGATGCTTCCAGCCGCAGCCGTTGCTGTGTGGTTGCTTCGAACTGCACGAGGTGAAGGGCGTTGATGCCGGCTGCCTGCGCCGCAGCGAAATCGGACCGCGGGTTATCGCCGATGTGGAGGATCCTGTCGGGTGCGATGGCCATTTTCTCGGCGACGGTCTTCAAAAGTCCGGAAGCCTTCGAAGCGCCATATTCCGAGGAGCAGTAAATGGCATCGATCAGTGCCAGTACGGCCGGGCCGGCTGTGGCGGCGATCAACCCGGCAAGCTCGTCGCGATCGAGATAGGTGTCGCTGACGATGATGACTTTCAGGCCACGCGCCCGCGCCCGGCGCATCAGGTCGATCGTCGGGGCAAAGCCGAAGCAGAATTGCGTTTCCGCATGCACTTCGGCGGCGGCATGGGCGGCAATCGTGGCGTCGTCGGCGTTAGGCAGAAGCTGCCGATAGATTTCGGGCAGCATCACCTCGCTGCGCTGGTGGCGGAACATGGCTTCGATCCGCGCGGCGCGCTCGGCCCATACCCGCTGGCGAATATTGACGCCCGGCAGTGCGGTAAACACATCGCTGGGCGCGTGGCAGTCGCGCCACAACAGCGTATCGAAGCAATCGAGGGACAGGACCGAAATGTCTGGAAAGGCATCGATCGCCAGGGGCAGATCCCGCGGCAGAATTGGTCCGTCCATGCGACGCTGCTCCTTGGTTTCGAGACGACGCGATGCGATCACGATGTCCCCGACATGGAGCATTATAGGATGGTTGGCGTCGGTGCCGGCGATGCCGGCCGTGCAAAACGGAAAAAGCCGGGATGGTTTCCCATCCCGGCTCTCCGTCGCCTTGCCGCCGGGGGATGACGGTGGCGACTATTCCGAACCTAGGCTCTACCGGAAGAGCGAGGTGATCGTCTGCGGCGCCTGGTTGGCGATCGAAAGCGCCTGGACGCCGAGCTGCTGCTTCACCTGCAGTGCCTGGAGCCGTGCCGATTCCTTCGCCAGATCAGCGTCGACAAGGTTGCCGATACCGGCCTCGACCACGTCCGACAGCTTACTCGTGAAGGTCGACTGGGCGTCGATCTGGCGCGAAGCCGCGCCGAGGTCGCTCAGCTTGGTCGCCAGCAGCGCCTGGGAGTCGGTGATGAAACCGACAGCCGCCTGGGCGTTCGCCGCGGTGTCGATTTCAGCGGTCGCGTCGAAGTTCTCGAACACGGCACCGCTGTTGGTCGATCCGAGGTCGAGATCGACGTTCGCCACGTTGAGGGTGTCAGGCGTGTAGGTCGACGACCCACTGCCTGCCACGACGCCGCCGAGCGACTGAAGCGCAGAGACCCGGCCGGTTTCGCCCGAGTTGCCTTTCAGAAGGTTCGTGCCGTTAAACGTCGAAGAATTGACGATCGTCGTGATCTGGTCACGAAGTGCGACAAAGTCCTTGTTCAGCGCGGCGCGGCTGTTGTCGTCGATGCCGGCATCCGAAGCCTGCTGTGCCTTGGACTTCAGCTGGCCGAGAATGTCCGAAATCTGCTCGGCGCCGGCAACGGCGACGTCGGTGACGCTCTTGGCACGGCTGAGCGACGAGGAAACGGCCTTGAGGCCGCCGACATCGCTGCGCAGGCTCTGGGCGATCGTGTAAGCAGCCGAATCGTCCTTGGTCGAACCGACGTTGAGGCCCGAGTTGATGCGGCTCTGGGTGATGTTGAGCGCCTTGCTGGTCGAATTCAGCGCCTGAAGTGCTGCTGCTGCGCCAATGTTGGTGTTGACCGAAAAGCTCATTTTCGTTCCTTCTGGGATGGGAAGCCGCTTCTGCGGCCGGTGCCAGTCGCTCTGGCGGGCTGGATCCCGGGCTCTCGGCGCGGTCCATGCCCTATTGTGGGAAGAAAATTGGCCGACCCAAAATGGATTGCGAAAAAAATTGCACGGCTTTGAACCCGCCCGCCTGCAGCGGTCGGCAAGGCCCCGCAGGGCCTGGCAGCGTGGTGCTGCTACCCGGTGACGCCGAAACTGCGCACCAGCGATCCGCAGACCATTGCCCAGCCATCGACAAGCACGAAGAAAATGATCTTCATCGGCAGCGCGATGGTGGGCGGCGGCAACATCATCATGCCCATCGCCATCAGCACTGCCGAAACCGCAAGATCGATGATCATGAACGGCAGCAGCAGCAGGAACCCGATTTCGAAGGCGCGGCGCAATTCGGAAATCATGAAGGCCGGCATCAACATGGTCAGCGGCGTCTGGGCACGAGAAGCCGGCAGCGGTTGCGGCGACAGTTCGGCAAACAACCGCAGATCATCGTTGCGGACATGGACGAGCATGAACTGGCGGAACGGCTCGCTGGCACGCTCGAAGGCCAGTTTCTCGTCGATCCGGCCCTCGCTATAGGGCGTAAAACCTTCGTTCCAGGCCTTTTCGAAGGTCGGCGCCATCACGAAGAAGGACAGGAAAAGCGCCAGGCTGATGATCACCGGATTGGGCGGCACGCCTTGTGCGCCGAGGCCGGTGCGAAGCAGCGACAGGGCAACGACGATCCGCGTGAAGCTGGTCACCGTCATCAGGATGCCCGGCGCCAGGCTGAGCACGGTCAGCATGACGAGCAGCTGGATGGCACGGCCCGACATCGAGCCACTGCCCATGTCGAAGGTCGCCGTTTGCCCCAAAGCCGGCACCGGCAGCACGGCCAGCGTCAGAAAGGCAAGCGTCAGCAGGGTCTTGAGGCGTGGCCTATTCATGATGGCTGGACCAGGCGGCAATCTTGCTCGCCCCCGCTTGGCGCGCGGCAATGGCCGAGTGCCTTGCCCGTTCGACCAAGGCGCCGAAGAGCGCGTGCCCGTCGTGCACCACCCCGTGCACCGCCCCGTGCACCGGTGCGGCGCGAGGGACAACGATGCTGTCCGCCACGACGATCGCCGGTGGCGCGATGCCGGTTTCGATGACCAGATGACCTTCCGGTGCGATCAGGACGAGATGCTCGACACCGTCGCGCCGCACCAGCGCCAGCGATCGCCGCGGATCGAGACTGAGCCGCTCGACGACTGCCAGCCGGCGATCGGTGCGGGTCGTGCCAACGCCGGGCAGGACGACATTGTAACGCCGCACCGCCCACAGGGCCCCGGCGAGGACGCCGAGCACCGTGAGCAGCGCGCCAAGGGCGCGGACAAGGGCGATGCCGTCGGTCAACCGCGCACCTTGCGGACGATGTCGGTGACTTCGATCGACATCTGGTCGTGGTTGACCAGGATGCGACCCTTGGCGACCAGCTCGTCATTGACATAGACGAGGCTCGGGTCGTCCTGCCCGCAATCGAGCGGGATCATCGCGCCGCGGCCCATCTTGAGAAGCTGGCGTACCGGCACCTGTGCCGACCCGAGCACGATGGTCATTTCAACGCTGATGGTTTCGAGAACGGACATCTGGAAGGCTCCTGTCCCTCCCAATCATAGCGGCAAATTTTTCCGTTCCCCCGGCCACTAGGCAAAAAATGCCTATAACCAAGACAGGCCCCGGCAAATGCTGCCGAACGGAGACTGCAATGGACCTGAAGACTGCCATGAACGTATCGGCATCGGGGCTGCGCGCGCAATCGCTGCGCATGCGCCTGATCGCGGAAAACCTCGCCAATGCGGAATCGGTGGCGCGCAGTCCGGGCGGTGAGCCCTATCGCCGTCGCGTCGCCAGTTTCGCTTCCGAAGTCGACCGCAGCAATGGTTCGGCGGGTGTTCGCATCGACAGCATCGAAACCGACCAGTCGGCGTTTCCGCGTGTCTACAAGCCGGGCAGCCCCGCCGCCGACGCCAGGGGCTATGTCAGCATGCCCAACGTCAATTCGCTCGTCGAATCCGCCGACATGAAGGCGGCGCAGCGTTCGTACGAGGCCAATCTGAATGCCATCGAGGCCGCGCGGACGTTGACCATGCGCACCATCGATCTGCTGAAATAGGAGACTTCACGATGTCAATCGGCGCTCTGGATGCCGCGGCCGCCTATGGCCGCATTTTCGATACCCGCGAACCCATGCCGTCGATTCCGACCGCCCCGGAGGCCGTCCCGGCGCCGAGCGGTTTCGGCGGCATGATCGAAACCATGATCAGCGAGACGGCAACGACAATGCGCGCCGCTGAAACCGCCAGCGTCCGCCAGCTGGCCGGCAAGGGCGACATGGTCGATGTGGCGACCGCGATCGGCGCCGCCGAGGCCGCGCTCGACACGATGGTCGCCGTCCGCGACCGTGTCGTGGGTGCCTATTCCGAAATCATGCGCATGCAGATCTGACGCCCCGTGGACGCAACCGATGCAATGCAGGTGGCGCAATCGGCGCTGATGCTCGTCCTGACGATCGCCGGGCCGATGCTGCTCGCGTCGCTGATCGTCGGGGTAGTCGTCGGGCTGTTTCAGGCGCTCACCCAGATTCAGGAAATGACGTTGACCTTCGTTCCGAAACTGGTGGTGATCGGGCTGGTGCTGCTGCTGTCGCTGCCGATGATCGGGCATGCGCTGGGGCGCTTCGTGGCGGAATCCAGCGCCCTGATCGTTCGCGGCTGACATGGCCGGCCTGCCCGAAGCGGCAAGCGCCTTCCTGCTGCTTTATGCGCGCATCGGCGCCGTGCTGATGATGTTGCCGCTGTTCGGCGAGGAAGCGGTGCCGGCGCGCCTTCGGCTGCTGCTCGGGCTTGGCACCACCGCCGGCTTGTGGGGGCTGTTGTCCGGGCGCGTGCTGCCGGTGGCCGCCAATGCACAAAGCCTGCCCGGCGCCCTGATCGCCGAGCTTGTCGTCGGGCTGGCCATTGGCGCCATCGTCAAGATCATGTTCCAGGCGGCCGCCATGGCGGGGTCGATCATCAGCTTCCAGGTCGGGCTAAGCTCAGCGCTGATCAACGATGCGGCGCAAGGCGGCCAGGTACCATTGCTCTCCAAATTCGTCAGCATGACGGCCACGCTCGTGTGTCTTGCCGCCGGGGTCCACCATCTCTGGATCGCGGCGATGGTGCGGTCCTACCAGCTGTTTCCGGTCGGCGCGCTGCCGCCGGCTGCCGATTTCGCCCAGCTGGCGATTGCGGTCACCGGCCAGTCGATGGCCCTGGCACTGGGCCTGGCGGCGCCGATGCTCGTCTATGGCATCGTCCTTAACATCGCGCTCGGCCTGTCGGTTCGTCTGGCTCCCGCCATCCAGGTCTTCTTCATCGCCCAGCCGCTGACGATCATGCTCGGCCTGACGATCTTTGCCCTGACCCTCGGCCCGTTGCTGATCGGCTTTTCCGAAGCGATGGCGCTGTGGCTGCAGACCACCTGGGCCTGACATGTCCGACGACGACAAGACACAGGCCCCGACACCCAAGAAGCTCGATGATGCCCGCAAGAAGGGCGATGTCCCGATGGCGCCCGAGATGCGCCACGCCATCATGTTCACGGCCGCTGTCGTGGTCGCTGCCGGCATGGGTGCCAGCGCGCTGGGCCGCGCAACACCATTGCTCGTCCGCTTCTGGTCGCGTGCCGACGATCTGCGGCTCGAGCCCGCCACGGCGCAGGGCTTTGCCAGCGGCGTTGCCATGGCAACGGCGGTGGCTTTTGCGCCGCTGATGGGGATGCTCTTCGGCTTCGCGCTGCTGACCGGCTTTTCGCAAGGCCTGCCGACGCTGTCGTGGAGCCGGGTCGGTCTGAAGTGGAACAAGCTGTCGCCGGTGGCCGGTTTCGGCCGGCTGTTCGGCATGCGTGCCTTTGTCGAGTTCGGCAAGACTCTCCTCAAGCTGATCGCCGTCATCACCATCGCGCTTCTGGTTGTCGCGCCTCAGGCTGTCGGGCTGGTCCAGCTGATCGGCAGCGAACCCGGCGCCATCGGCCGAACCGCCACCACGATCGTCACGGCAATGATCAAGGCCGTGCTTGTCCTTGTCTTCGCCATTGCCGCCTTCGATCTGCTTTACCAGCGATTTGCCTTCTTCAAGAAGATGCGCATGTCGCTGCAGGAAGTGAAGGACGAGAACAAGCAGAGCGACGGCAACCCCGAAACCAAGGCTCGCATCCGGCGGATCGGCATCAGGCGGGCGCGGCAACGGATGATGGCCGAGGTGCCCGGTGCCAGTGTCATCATCACCAACCCGACCCATTATTCCGTGGCCCTGAAATATGATCACGGGGCGATGCGCGCGCCGATCGTCGTCGCCAAGGGCGCCGATGCCATCGCCTTCAAGATCCGTGAAATCGCCCGCGCGTCCAATGTGCCGATCGTGGAAAGCCCGGTGCTGACGCGCGCCATCTATGCCAGCGTCGAAATCAGCCATCCGATACCGACAAAGCATTACGCCGCCGTCGCCGAGATCATCGGCTATGTCATGCGGATTGCCCGGAAGCGTTGACCCTCCGCCGGGTACGGGCCGGGGACGCGCCGTGCAGGACGCTGTTCCAGTGCGTGCGATGTGACGCCAGCGCTACTCCTGCTCACCCTTTGCCAGTTCCACGAGCACGCGAAGCTCGACCTCGCGCAGCAGTGCCGCGGCATCCTCGTCGTCGGGGACCGCGTGACTGCCCATCCAGGCGGCCAGGTCCCGCAGCTGGCCGGCGCCCGGCCGGCCTGTCCGGCGGATCGCGTCGAGGCGTTCGAGTGCGCCGAGTCCGTGCGCGGCGTCGGCAATCTGGCGCTGGCGCCGGCCCTGGGGGTCACTGGCGGCGATCGCCAGCAGCATCGCCACCGATGTGTGGGGCTGGGCAAGCGTCATCGGCGGCGCCGGTGGCGGGGGCGCCTCGATGGGCGCCGCGGTCGCTCTTGTCAGCAACATCGTGCCAAGACGTTGCACCGCCAGGAAGCGTGGGTCGACTGGACCGGTGATTCTCACCAAATCTCCTGTTCCACGGCAGTTGGGCCGCATCTTCTCCTATAAGAAATTAGAGCCGGTCTTGCCGTGTTCCAGGGGGAAAATGTTCGATTCAAGGCCCATCCTGTTCGTACTGGCACTCGCCGCCGGCATGGCATCCGCCCCGGCGGTCGGCAGCGCGCGGATCAAGGACATCGTCGATGTCCAGAACGTGCGCTCCAACCAGCTGGTCGGGTACGGGCTGGTTGTCGGGCTGGCGGGTACCGGCGATCGGATCCGCAACGCCCCTTTCACCGAGGAATCGATGCAGGCGATGCTCGAGCGCATGGGCGTCAGCATCCGCGGGTCGCAGATGCGTACCCAGAATGTCGCTGCCGTGTCGGTCACGGCGCTGATGCCGCCCTATGCCCGCGCCGGGTCGCAAATCGACGTGACGGTATCGGCGCTTGGCGATGCGACGTCGTTGCAGGGCGGAACCCTGCTCGTCTCGTCGCTGCGCGCCCTTGATGGCGAGATCTATGCCGTCGCGCAGGGCTCGCTCGCCGTTTCGGGGTTCAGGGCGCAGGGCGCCGGCACCAGCGTCAGTCGCGGTGTTGCCACCTCGGCGCGCATTGCCGGCGGTGCCATCATCGAACGCGAGGTTCCCTATGCCTTCAAATCGGCGACATCGATCAAGCTGGCGTTGAAGAACCCCGATTTCACGACGGCGCGCCATATCGGCGAAAGGATCAATGCACGTTTTGCCGGCACTGCCGAAGTGCTCGATCCGGCAACCGTCGAAATCAGGGCCGGAAGCGGCTATGCCGGCGCTCTTGTCCAGCTCGTCGCCGAAATCGAAAACCTCGAGGTCTCGGTCGACCAGCCCGCCAGGATCGTCATTAACGAAGCGTCGGGCACTGTCGTCATGGGGGCCGATGTGCGCATCAGCCCGGTGGCAATCGCCCAGGGCGGTCTGACCATCAGTGTCACCGAGACCCCTGAAGCGTCGCAACCGGCGCCCTTCTCGAACGGCACCACCACGGTGCTGCCGCGGACCAGCATCAGTGTCGACGATGGCGGCGGCCGGACCTTGGGGATCGTCGGCGGTGGTGCATCGCTGCGGGCGCTGGTGTCGGGGCTCAACGCCATCGGCGTCAGTCCACGCGATCTGATCACGATTTTGCAGGCCATCCGCAGCGCCGGGGCGCTGCAAGCCGAAATCACCGTGCAATGACCGGGGTTGCGCCCCTCGCTTCTGCGGCCGCAGCGGCGGCGCCGGCCGAGAGCAAGGCCCATGCACAGGCGCGCGAGACCGCGCAGGCGTTCGAAGCCGTGCTGATCGGCCAGCTGACCAATTTGATGCTCGAATCGGCGGGCGATGCCGGCGAGTTTTCCGGCGGCCATGGCGAAGCGATGTTTCGCGGCATCCTTGCCGAAAAGATCGGCAACGAAGTTGCACAGCGTGGCGGCCTCGGGCTCGCACCCGCCGTGATGCAGAAGATCATCGAACTCCAGAACGGGAACACGCCATGATCGACGACTTGCTGGACATCATCGAATCCCTGTGCCTGATCATGGATGAAGAAACCGAGCGCCTGCAATGGTCGCCCCGCCACCCCGGCGCTGCCGCCGTCGTCGACGCCAAGTTGCGGCTCGTTGCGACGCTCGAGGTGCGTGCGGCGCAGGTCGCCCGCATGGGCCCCGACTGGCTCGAAAGCCTGGCCCCGGCAGACCGCGATCGGCTGCACGAGAACCTCATCCGTCTCAACACGGTTTCGGAAGCCAACCGCCGGATCATTGCCCGCCAGATCGACCTGTCGACCGAAATGATGGGCGTCGTTGCCGAGGAAGCGCGGCGGCAGTCGGGTGCGCGCAGCACGACCTATGGCGCCCGTGGTGTCATGAAGCGCAGCGACATGCCGTCGCCGATTTCGGTCAATACCAGCCTGTAGCGTCGGCCCGATGCCAGCAGCGGCGACGCGGGGAGCGCGGGGCGGGAAGCGCCCTGCGGCTCAGCCGCCGCGCCCGCTGGTGGCTGTCTTCAACAGGTTCATCTGCTTGCGATAGATGCTGGTGACCGCGGCATAATCGGCCTGGACCTGGCCCATCTTGAGCATCTGGTCTTCGAGGACGACATTGTTGCCATCGGGTTTCGTCTCGCTGGTATCGTTATCGACGACAATAGTGCCGCCTGTCGGCTGGCGCGCTCCGAGCGCTGCCATGCCGCTGGTGATGCGGACGGCAGGCCGGGCGATACGCGGCGGCCCGCCACCACCCTGGGCTGCGAGCAGCGCCGAAAAATCGGCTTCAACGGTCTCGCGCGCCTTGAACCCCGGCGTCTCGCTATTGGCAAGATTCTGCGCGATGACCTGCTGCCGTTCGGACAGCGCCTTCATCGATCGCGTGAGGCCAGCGATCAGCGCAGGCGTTCCTGTTGGCATGGCCTGGTCCTAGAATCCGGTAAAGGTTGGGAAGCCGCTTGACGGTGTCAGCCGTGCCAGCGCCTCGCGATAGCCGGCAAGTTGCTTGCTCTGGGCAGCCGTGGGCCCGGCGCCACCGCCAAAACCGTTGACCAGCAATGCCTTGCCGGAATCCCAGTACAGCGAGCGATAGGCGCCCTGCGTCGTGATGATCGCCGACTTGATCGCCTTCACCGCCACCGCCGCATCCTTGGCCGTTGCAACATTGAAGGCTTCCTTCAGGTCGAGGCTGAAAGTGCCGCCGGGCGACACCTTGGGGGCCGAATCCTTTGGTAGCGGCGGTGCCGTCAGCCGTTGCGGTTCCAGCCCCAGCTTGGCAAGCGCATCCTGGCCCTCCCGGCCGGCGACGAGCACGATCGGGACGGCGACGCTGGCCTGAAAGCGCAGGACCGAGCCGGCGGTCGAGAAACCGTCGGTAACGGCCGTGCGTGATCTGGTCTGAAGTGCGATCCGGGCGACAAGCGTCTTCACTGTGTCATCGGCGCGGATGACGATCCGCGTCATCGGGCCCGCGCCGACCTTGAGCGAGAATTCGTCACCGGCGCGCAGGCTTGTCTGGGCGACAAGGCTGTTCGAGCCGCCGGGGTTCAGAACGCCGTCCGACAGGCCGAGCGCGCCCAGCTTGTTGGTGCCGCCGGCGGCGACCGCGACACGCACCGGCGCCGCCGTACGCTCCGCCACGCCGAACTGCCGCACGGTTTCGACGGTACCGCTGCTGCCGTCGATCCGGGCCACGAAGCCGTCGACCATCCCGCGCCGGGCGCCATCGAGCGTGCCGGTGGTCCGCCCGCCGGCGATGATGGTGCCGCCCGACCAGGTGATGCTGTCGATCTCGTCGCTGGCCGTGCTCGCGATCGCGGTTGACTGCACGCCCGCCAGCCCAGCATCGATTCGCGCCACAAAGCCGTCGCGGTTGCCGGCGACAGTCGAAGCGCCGCCGACGGCGATGCTGCCATCGGCCGCGACCGCCATGGCTCGGGCATCGACGTTGCCGAGCGACAGGCTGCCGATTTCGGTCACCAGCGATGCCGCGCTCAGACGGCGCACCGTCGCTGCTGCCCCGGACTGCACCAGCGCCAGCACATTGCCGTCATCGCCGATGGCCAGTGCCTTCACACCATCATTGCCGCCGGTATCGATCGTCCGCCGTTCGGCCAGCCGGCCAGTGGCGTCGAGACGGGCCACAAAGGCATCGCCGCCGCCCGTCGCGGACCGACCGCCGACAAAGATCGCACCATCGGCACCCACGGCCACTGCCGTCGCCGTGTCGCTGCCCAGCGATCGCACGAGGGTGGAAAATTTCTCGTCACCCTGGGCGCTGAAGCGTGACACCACCATGTCACCGTCGCTGGCGGCGCCGTCGAAATTGCCGGTGACGGTGCCGGCAACAACGATGTCGCCATCGGGGGTCAGGCTGATCGCCGCACCACTTGCGCTGCCATTGGCACCGAGGCTGCGCTGCCACACGACGCTGCCCATATTGTCGAGCTTGGTGAGAAACAGGTCGTCGCCGCTGGCGAGATTGCTGCCGATGTCGCCGCTGCTCGTGCCGACGACATAGTTGTTGCCCTGGCCGTCGCTGACCACGGCCTGGGCGGTCGTTGCCGCCGCAACCTGTGTTGACGCACGTGGCGTCTTGGCGCTGCCCGTCGGTTGCAACAGCGCGGCGCGCGCCGATGCTTCCCGGTCGATGGCGGTAATCTGGCCCAGCGTTTTTTGTTGGAGTGCCCCTTCAGCGTCGTCGAAGCGATACAACTGCGTCGTGGTGGCGGCATTCAACCCATCCATCCCGCCTGCAACAAACACGGCATCGCTCGCCGCAGTATCGACAAGTCGAACACGCTCGAGGTCGTTTACCGTGTTCATGGTCAGGCCCCACTTGTCGCCCGTCTTGGTCGGCTCGAAGCGAGCCGTCCAGCGCGGGACAACAACGCCATTCGCATCGACGACGGGAACGCCGTTGGCGTCGAGCTGCGGCACGGCGACAATGGCGGCGTTGATCGCCTCGGCAACGCTGGTCAGCGTCGGCGGCTGCGCCGATTGCGACAGGTCGACCATGATGCTGTCGGTTCGGCCGGGCCGCGAAAGATCGACGCGGAAGATTTCGTTCCCGGTCAGGCCCGGAATCGCGTCGGTTCGCGCTGCCGCAACGGCACTGCCCTTTACCGTCAATGTTTTGGGTGTCGCGATAACGACGCTGTCGTCGCGACGTGTCGAGACACCGAACGCCAGTGCAACCTTGTCGGTCGGCGCCTGGCTGAGGAACGTCTGGAGGTCGCTGAGCCCGCGCGAAAAGGCGCGATCGAGTTGCAGGCGCTCGCCGCTCCCCGTTGTTGCAGCCGCCGATGCTTCCGCCAGGACGCGCAGCCGGTCGAGTGCCTTGAAGGTGACAAAACTCGTCTGGATGTCGCGATCGGCGGGTGTCGCAATGGGGCCGGCAGCGTCGATGATCGTCTTCATCGTCTTGATCGCGGCAACTTGCTGCGACACCGGCGGCGCTTTCACAGACCGCGACCAGGGCAGGGTGGCAGCGGGCTTGGCGTTGAACTGGGCCTTTGCCACGCGCACGGCACGGGTTTCGACGGGTGCGCTGTCGGCAAACAGGGAAAAGATGTTGCTGCCGCTCAACAGACTGAGCCCGGCAACGCTCGATGAAAAATTGTTCGACACCTTTCGTCTCCTCGCCCGGCCGGTCCGCCCTTCCTCTATAATAGGAGCATCAGCCGCTTCGGGCCCCGGTGCGCGGAAAACTTGTTGGAGACGGCATGAACACGATGGTCGCGGTGGCCAAGCCCGCCGACATGAGGCGATACTCCGGGCTTGAAAAGGCAGCGGCGTTGATGCTGGCGCTCGGCCGCGAGCATGGTGCGCCCATCTGGGAACAGTTGTCGGTCGAGGAAATCAAGGAACTGTCGTCGGCGATGTCCCAGCTCGGGCGTGTCCCCGTGGCGGTCGTGGAGCACCTTCTCATCGAATTCTCTGGTGAGGTTTCGTCGATGGCGTCGATGCATGGCTCGTTCGAGACCACCGAACGGCTGCTCGAAGGAATTTTGCCGAATTCGCGTGTGAAGGAGATCATGGACGACATCCGCGGGCCGTCCGGCCGCACGATGTGGGACAAGTTGTCGAACGTCAGCGAAGCCGTTCTCGCGGCCTATCTGAAGAATGAATATCCCCAGACTGTCGCGGTCATCCTTTCGAAGCTCAAGCCCGACCATGCCGCGCGGGTGATCGCCGAGCTGCCGCGCGACCTGACAGTCGATGTCGTCCTGCGCATGCTCGCCATGGAAACCGTGCAGAAAACCGTCCTCAACGAGGTCGAGACGACTCTGAAGGCCGAGTTCATGAGCAATCTTTCGAGGTCGCAGCGCCGTGACCCGCACGAAACCATGGCCGAAGTCTTCAATGCGCTCGATCGCTCGACCGAGGAGGCATTGCTTTCCGCCCTTGATGGCGAAGCGCCCGAATCCGCCGAACGCATCCGTGCCCTGATGTTCACCTTCGAGGACCTGGCGAACCTGCTGCCATCGGCGATCGCCGCCATTGTGCGAAATGCCGACAAGCGCGAAATGACATTGGCGCTGAAGGGCGCGCCCGAACCGCTGCGCCAGATCTTCTATGCCGGCATGACCGAACGCGCGTCCAAGCTGCTGAAGGAAGCCATCGCCGATCTTGGCCCGGTGCGCAGCAAGGATTGCGAGGAAGCGCAGACGGCGCTGGTCAGGCTGGCCAAGGTGCTTGCCGACCGCGGCGAGATCATGCTCGTCGATCCGCAAAACGACGACGCGATGATCATCTGACCGGCCATGGGTTTCGAACACTCCGTCCGCCCCTATGCCTTCGAGCGGGTGTTTTCGCTCGGCGAGTTCGACGCGGTGGTGAACCCGCGCGACCAGACACTGCAGATCATCGACCTCAAGGCCGAAATCGAGCGGCTGCGGGCCGAAACCGATGCCGAGCTGGCCCGCGCGCGCGCCGATGGTTTCGCCTGCGGGCTGGCACAGGCGCGCGGCGATCTCGCCGCGTCGCTGCGCGATGCCGAAGCGGTCATTGCCGCCGGGCTCGATCGGCTGGAGGCGAGCTTCGTCGAAACCGAAACACGCATGGCCCGCCTGGCGGGCGAAGTCGCCATGGCGGCGGCCGATCTGCTTGCCGCGCGGGCAATTGCCGATGATCCGGCGCTGGCGGTCGATGCCGCGGTGGCGCGCGTCCTTTCCCAGGCCGGGTTCCGGACGGCGCTTCATGTCCATGTTCATCCCCAGCTGGTTGCACCCTTGCGCGACCTTGTGGCGGCCCGCGAGGCCGCGGAGCAGCGGCAGCTTGCCATAACCATCCACGACGATGCGTCGCTCGTACTCGGCGACGCGCGTGTCCTTTGGGATGAAGGCGGCCTTTCGCTCGATGCCGCGGCGCGGCGCCGGGCCGTGTCGGAAGCGCTGGGCATCGACAACGACTGATACGCGCCGGGCGCAAGGTCGGATGCCTTGCGCCTGCGCCGCGTCGGCACGCTGTTGCCGGCTTCCTGTGTCGCCCCCGCGCCAATGCGGCAACTTTTTCCCACCAGCGGCAGATACTGCCGGATCGCACCTATAAAGGATGAGGAAGCGCACCGCTTCGGCAGCTCGGATGGTGAGTATATTGAACGGACTGCGCGCCTTTTTCACGCAGCTCGGCACACGCCGGCTGCTGCTGATGGTCGGGGTGGCGCTGGCGTTGCTGGGCACCCTGGCCGCCGTCGCCATGCGGGGCACAAGCACCGACATGGGTTTCCTCTACACCGATCTTGATCCGGCGGCCGCCGAAGCCATCACGGCAAAGCTCGCTGCCCAGAACATTCCCTTCCAGCTGTCCGCCGATGGCACTTCGGTGCTGGCGCCCCAGGACAGGCTGGCCGAACTTCGCATGTCGATGGCTGGCGACCGCCTCGGCGGCAAGGTCGGCTATGACGTGATCGATTCGGAAGAACCGTTCGGCGTCTCCGCATCGCGGGCCAAGATGAACGAGACCCGCGCGATCGAGGGGGAGCTGTCGCGGTCGATCGAAACGCTCGACATGGTCGTCAAGGCCCGGGTGCATCTCGTGATGCCCGAGCGGGCCATGTTCGCTGCCGAAACGCGCAAGGCCACGGCCGCCATCACCGTCAAGACCCGCGGTCGTCTCTCGGGCGAATCGGTCCAGGCCATCCGTTATCTGGTTGCCGCATCGGTCCCCCAGCTTGCGGCGGAGGCCGTGACGGTCATCGATCAGGACGGTACCCTGCTGGCCCGCGCCGGGGAATCGGGTGAGGCTGCCTCGTCACAGGCTGACGAGCGCCAGATTGCTGTCGAAGCACGGCTGCGGGCTGCGATCGAAGCCATGCTCGAACCCATCGTCGGTGTCGGCAAGGTTCGCGCCGAAGTCGCGGCCGTCATCAACCGCGACCAGGTTCGCGAAGACAGCAATATCTTCGATCCGGACAAGCAGGTCATCGCCCATCAGGTCACCGTCGAATCGGCGGATCAGAATGATGACACCAGCGGTGGGATTCGCGGCGCCAGCGTCGGTGCCCAGCTTCCCGATGCGGCAGCCCAGGGCGGCGGCACCGGCGGCAATTCGCGCAAATCGGACAAGCGCGACAACAGCGAAGACACGACGTTCGAGAACAGTGCCACCCGGTCGATCACCGTGCGGGGACCAGGCAAGATCGCCCGCCTGACCGTTGCCGTCATGATCGACGGCGGTGCGAAAGGTGTTTCGGCACCGCAGCTGCGCAAATTTCAGCGACTGGTCGAAAATGCTGTCGGCTTCGAGGCCGATCGCGGTGACAGTGTTGTCATCGAGCCGATGACTTTTGCGGCCGCCGATGCGCTGGCCGGCGAGAAGCCCGGCCTGTTGTCGATGGTCTCGATGGATCAGGTGTTCGGCCTGCTCAAGCTGGTCATCGTTGCGGTTGTCGGTCTGGTGGCGCTGCGCATGCTCCGGCCGCGTACCGACCCTGCCGGTGACGACATGGCCGCGTTGCCGGCCCCTGATGCCGCCGAGATGGCGGCGCTGACCCAGCGTGCGGCCGCTGGCGACGAGGATGCAGCGCAGATGCTGGTCGACATGCAAGGCAGTGGCGGTACCGATCCGATGTTGCTCGATCAGGAAATTGCGCTCGCGCAGGTCGATGGCAGCATCAAGCGCTCCGCACTGAAACGCATCGGCGATGCTGTCGCCACCAGTCCCGCGGAATCGGCTTCCGTGATCCGCCAATGGATGAATGCATGATGGAAATTCCCATGACGACGCAGGACGACCGGGTTGCCGAAGCCGTCAATTTCGACCCGCCGACGCTCCAGGGCCAGACGCTGCAACCGTATCTCGACCCGCCGCAGCCGGCGTCCAGTGGTGTCGCTCCAAGCATGGAGGCGGTCTATGATGTTCCGATCAAGGTCCAGGCCGTCCTCGGCCGCGCCCGCCTGCCGATCGGTGACCTTCTCAAGCTCCAGACCGGCAATGTCCTCGAGCTCGATCGCCGTGTGGGTGAGCCTGTCGAGATCTTCGTCAACAACCGGCTCATCGCCCGCGGCGAAGTCGTGATGATCGAAACGGTGCTGGGCGTGACGTTGACCGAAATTGTCCGGGAAGATTGATGGCCAATTTGTCGAGCCATACCACGCGGCTGCTGTTGATCGGCAAACCCGGCAGCGCCTTCCGCCTCGCCGCCAGCATGGCAGTTGATGCCGGCGCCGAGGTTGCCGTTGTCGATAGTGTCGAGGCCGGCATCGATGTCATGCGCGACGCGGGTGCGGACCTGGCGATGATCGATATCGGCGCCGGGGTCGGCGATTTCATGAGCCGGTTGCGGCGTGAACGCATGGCACTTGCCGTCTATGCCTGCGGCGTCGATGTGCCGGCTGCTGCCGCCGTGGCCGCGATCCGCGCAGGCGCGCGCGATTATCTTCCGTTGCCGCCCGACCGCGAGCTGATTGCCGCAGCGATCCTTTCGGTCGTTGGCCACACCCCGACCCTGATTGGCAAGCATCCGGCATTCGACCGCGCCCGCGAGCTCGGGCTGGCACTGGCACCGGCGCGCACGCCTTTCCTGATCACCGGTCCGCCCGGGTCGGGGCGGGAACTGCTCGCCCGTACCGTCCATGCCGCTTCGGGCCGGCCGGGCAAATTCGTTCGGGTCGATTGTGTCGAAGCCGATCCGCTGATCATCGAATCAGAGCTGTTCGGTTACCGCGCCGGTACCTTTCCGGGCGCAATCGGCGATCGCCGTGGGCGGATCGACCTTGCCGCGAACGGCACCCTGTTTCTCGACGAGGTGGCGATGCTGCCGCTCGCCACCCAGACACGGCTGGCCGAGCTGCTCGACGCGCAGGGCCGCAATGTTGCCGGCGCGGTTGTTCCGGCGCGTGTCATCGCCAGCACGGCTTTCGATCTCGAGGCCCGGGTCAACGACGGACGGTTTCGCGGTGCGCTGCTCGCCCAGTTGGGCCTCGTTCGGCTGGCATTGCCGCCTTTGTGTCAGCGCGGCACCGATATTGCGCTTCTTGCCGAAGCGTTCGCGAGCCGTTTCGCCGACAGCAACAACCTCCCGGTGCGCCCCTTTACCGAAGAGGCACTGGCGCTGCTGCGCCAGCATGACTGGCCGGGCAATGTCGGCGAGCTCGAGGATGTCGTCCATCGTGCCATCCTGGTCAGCCATGATGATGCCATCCCCGCATCGGCGCTGATGGTTGCCGATGGCAGCCGGCTTGGCAGTGCCGGCGGCAATGCCGCTGCAAAGACGCCGAGGAACGCATCAGCGGTGCCGGGCCGACTCGACAGTCTTGTCGGATCGAAGATGGAAGATGTCGAGCGCGCGCTGATCCTCGAAACGCTGAAGGCCTGCCGGGGTAACCGCACATCGGCGTCGACCATTCTCGGCATTTCGGTGCGCACCATGCGCAACAAGCTGAAGACATTCATCGAAGCCGGCATCGCGGTCTGACGGGGCAAGGATCTTGAACGACAACACCACTCCCCGCAGCGACCCGCTCGGCGCTGCAAAGGCCGTGCTCGATCGCTTCGGCATCAACAACGACATGGCGCTGGCGGGCGGCGTCATCGCCATCATCGCCATGCTCATCCTGCCGCTCCCCGGCTGGTTGCTCGACATCGGCCTCGCTTTCTCGATCACCTTGTCGGTCATGATCCTGATGACGGCATTGTTCATTGAAAAGCCGCTACAATTGGCGGCCTTTCCAACCATATTGCTCATCGCCACGATGTTGCGGCTCGGGCTCAACATCGCCTCGACGCGGCTGATCCTCGCCCATGGTCATGAAGGCGGCCACCCGGCTGGGACCGTCATCACCGCCTTTGGCGAATTCTTGATGGGCGGGGAAACCGTCATCGGCATCACGGTTTTCCTCATCCTCATCGTCATCAATTTCGTGGTGATCACCAAGGGTGCAGGGCGCATCGCCGAAGTCGCGGCGCGCTTCAGCCTCGATGCCATGCCCGGCAAGCAGATGGCGATCGACGCCGATCTGTCGGCGGGCATGATCACCGAGGACCAGGCGCGCGAGCGTCGGGCCGAGATCGAGGCGGAAAGCGGCTTTTACGGCGCGATGGACGGTGCCTCGAAGTTCGTGAAGGGCGATGCCGTCGCGGGGTTGCTCATCACGGCAGTCAACGTCATCGTCGGGCTGATCATCGGCATCGTCAGCCACGACATGCCCTTCGGCGATGCCTTTCACAGCTATACCTTGCTCACTGTCGGCGATGGCCTCGTCAGCCAGATCCCGGCGCTGATCGTCTCTACCGCGGCCGGCTTGCTGGTGTCGAAGGGCGGCGTGACCGGCAAGACCGGTCTGGCCCTGGGGCAGCAGCTCGGCCGCTTCCCCAAGGCCTATGGCATGGTTGCCTTCCTGATGGGCGCGCTGGCGTTGATGCCCGGCCTGCCCTTTGCGCCCTTCGCGCTGTTTTCCGGGCTTTCGGGCTGGGTTGCCTGGAAAATGATGAAGCGCGCCGAAGCCGAGACGCAAAAGGACGTGATGGCCCGCGCCGGCGCCGCAATGGACGCGCAGCAGGCCGAGGCACCGATTGGCCAGACGCTCGCCATCGACGCTGTACGGCTCGAAATCGGCTATGCGCTGCTTCCGATCATCAACAATGCGATCAACGAGCCGCGGCTTGAGGACCAGGTCAGGGCGCTGCGGCGCCAGATGGCATCGGACTATGGTTTCATCCTGCCTTCGGTTCGCATCATGGACAATATGGCGCTGAAGCCGAACGAGTATGTGGTTCATCTGAAGGAAACCGAGGCCGCGCGCGGCGAGATCCGCATCGACAAGCTGCTCGTGATCAGTGGTGCCGGCGGCGAAACCATGGGCCTTCCGGGTGAAGAAACCCGCGAACCGGTGTTCAACCTGCCGGCATTGTGGATCGACCGGTCGCTTCGCGACGAAGCCGGGCTGCGCGGGCTGACGGTCGTCGATTGCGGGACCATCATCGTCACGCTGCTGACCGAACTGGTAAAGGCCAATATCGCCGATTTCCTGTCCTATTCGGAAACCCATGATCTGCTGTACGATGTCCACAAGGATGCATCGCGGCTGGTATCCGAGCTTGTCCCGGCCAAGATCAGCGTTTCAGGCGTGCAGCGGGTTCTGCAGAATCTGCTCGGCGAGGGCGTTTCGATCCGCGACATGCCGACGATCCTGGAAGGCATCGCCGAAGCGACGGCAACGACGAACAACATCAGCCATATCACCGAGCACGTCCGTGGCCGGCTGGCGCGCCAAATCTCGGCACAGCAGACCCGCGACGGCAGCATTCCGATCGTCACCCTGTCCCCGGAATGGGACAATGAGTTCGCCGACAGCATCATCGGCCAGGGCGAGGACCGCCACCTCGCCATGGCGCCATCGCGGCTCCAGGGCTTCATCGCCGCCGTGCGCGAAAGCTATGACGCGATGGCCACGAACGGCGAAATCCCCTGCATGATGACCAATCCGGCGATCCGGCCATTCGTTCGATCGATCATCGAACGCGTCCGCCCGGCAACGGTGGTCCTTTCGCAGAACGAGATCCATACCCGCGCCCGTGTCCGCGTGCTGGGCAGCATCGGTTGATGCGCACTGCTGGTCACCGTCGGGGCGCAAGACCCTCTATAATGGACAATGGGCTGCTTTGCCTGTGGGCGCGGAACAACTGATGCAGATTGCAACGATCTTGGGCCCCGACCGTGCCAAAGCCGGCCCCGGCGGTTCCGCCGGGGCCCCGATGCCTGTCGACGGCGTGGCACCGGCCGGCTTTGGCCGTGCCCTCGGCGATGTGCTGAAAGCGTCGCCGATCGCACCGGTCTCCGATGGGTTGCCTGATGCCGGTGCGCCGCCGGCAACCGGGTCGAGCGTCCTGGCCGTCTCACTGGCCGTCATTACGGCCAGTGCGCCGGCGACAGTTGTGCGGGGAATGTCTGTCCTGACCTCGTCCGGGCCTGCGCCCGAAGCTGCCGTCGATGCCGGCCCGACAGCCGCGTCCTCGCTGCCCGCAGCAGAAGACAGGATTGGCGAGAGCAAAAGCCCGTCGGGTGGGTTCGAGGCTGTCGTCACGGATACCGCCGCTATGCCGCCATCTGCGGACACCTTGTTGCCGCCCGCGGAAACGGCTTCCCTGCCAGCCGCCGAGCCTGCCATGCCGTTGTCCCGCCCGGAAGCCGACGCGCCCGTGCCGTCCGCGCCGACGGACGAGAAGCTGGCCAATGGCCCCGGGGCCGCGCTGCCGACGCTGCAACAGGCGCTGGCGATCCCCGCGTCCGTGCTGACCAATATCGAGCCGGTCTCCCCGAACCGCGACACCCTTGCGGGCACGGGCGCTGGCGCCTTGCCGGCCGGGGCACCATCCGCGCAGACGGCAGTGGAGGCTGTCGCCATGATACCGGACCGACCCGCCGGCCGCAGCGCCACGCCGTCGTCGGAATCGGCGTTGACCTTCGATGCAGCCGCCGAAACGGCGTCACGGAAGTTGCTTGGCGAATTGGGCACGCCGTCGCCGGACGCACCGCAAGCGGACGCGAACATCGTCGCCAGCGCGCTGGTTGGTACCGGTACGTCCAGGACAATGGCTGGCTTGCCTGTGCCGCGCCTGGCTTCCACGTCGCCGCAAGTTCCGGAGACCGGCAGCGCGCCCGTCAGGGCGGCGTCGCAGCCCATCGAGGTTGCCACTGCGGCGCTGCTCCCCGTGCCGGACATCGGAATGCCCTCCGCATCAGCGATATCGACCGCGCCAGGCCTGGCCTCGCCGGGTTCGGTCTTGACGGGGTCGCCACCGGCTGCCGTTGCACCGGCAATGACGGTTGCGACCAGCCCGCCAATGCTTGCGCATGATGTCGGGGCGGCGATCGGTCTTGCTATCGCCCGAGGCGTCGCTGCCGACGGCAACCAGCTGCATTTGCGGCTCGAACCCGCCAAACTCGGCCGGGTCGATGTCAGCCTGTCGTTCGAAGGCGCGGGTCAACTGCGCGCCGTGCTGGCCGCCGATAGTGCCGTCGCGCTTGAAATGCTGCGCCGGGACAGCGCCGATCTCGGCCGCGCCATGGCGGATGCCGGGGTCCGCGCCGACAGCCAGAGCTTCCGGTTCGAAGGTCGCGGCGATGGTCGGGGCGATGGTCGTGGTGGCGAAAATGGCCAGTCACGCCACCAGCCAGGACAGCCCTTCGTCGAAAATGACACGGCCGAGGCCGCATCCGAAACCCCCGATCCATCACGCTTCCGGCAAATGCGCTGGCGCGGACAGATCAACGTCCTGGCCTGAGGAGGGCCCGCCATGAGCATCACGGCTGTCAACCAGATCAATGCTGCGTCCGCGCCCTCGGCGACTGTGCCGAAGGGGGAAGATTTCAACATGTTCCTGAAACTGCTGACCACGCAGATGCAGAACCAGGATCCGCTCGATCCGATGAAAACCAATGAATATACCCAGCAGCTGGCGCAATATACCCAGGTCGAACAGACCGTGCAGCAAAGCACGACACTGAAGGAAATTCTGGCGCGTCTTTCGACCCAGGATCTGGCACAGGCATCGAGCATGATCGGCCGCGATGCCGTGTTCATGACCGACAGGGCCGGGCTGGACGCTGCACCGGCAACATGGACTTATGCGCCGGCCGCCAACATCGCCGCGCTGGAAGCCACGATAACTGACGCCAATGGCGTTGTCGTCGATGCACGGTCGATTGATCCAGGTGTCGCCAAAGGGCAGTTCAGCTGGGACGGCCAGCTGCCTGCCGGCAAGACGGCCCGCCCCGGCGTCTACCAATTGTCTCTCGCGGCCACAGGTTTTGATGGTCGGCCGGTCCCGGTCACGATCGAAAGCATCGGCACGGTGGCTGCGGTCAACCAGGCCAATGGCGCCGTTGGGCTCGTCGTCAATGGCGCCAGCCTGCCGCTTTCGGCGCTGCGGAGCATCGCGGCCCCCGCAACCTGATGGCCCGGCGCCGGCATCCGGCGCCGCCTTTCACGCAAGACCCGCCCCCATCGGTTCGCCGGCGCCGCTGGCGTCGACGGGTTCGGTGGTGGCCATGGGCCATGCGCGAGTGCCGTGGGCTGGCCGCCGACAGCCACACGATCGGCGCGCCAGCGAGTTTGAGGATAACCTGCATGCAGCGGGAATTGCAGCGGTTTCGGCCGGGGCAGTTGACACACAGGGTCGAAACGAAGAGCGGCGTTCCGGAGTTGCGTGCAGGCAGGCTGGTGGTCTGCCACCCCGCCGACAGCGCGGCGAGTCCGCGTTTCAGATCATGGGCCTGGTCGCGAACTAGGCAAGATTTGCCTAGCGGCGCCGGCTGCGGGCTGCCCCGGCCTATAATGAGTGCATGACGATATCCAGAAAATCGAACCCCGCTCCGGTAAAGGGAGTGTGCGGTGGCCATCCGGTCAGAGCGGGTCGGGACTTCAGCCGAAGTGGAAGCGGCGAAATCGATGCCAGCTGCGCCGCATGAGAGTCCTGTTTTACCTGCCGGTGATTACACCCTGGTGGTTCGATTCGATCGTCGAGCCCCTGATCCGCAAACTCGCGGCGGCGGCGGAGGTCCATATCGTTGCACCAGCGCGGTGGTGCGGGACGGGCATCGGGTCGGATGAGCTCCATGGTTGCAGCGATCTTGCCGCGTTGCACTGGCACCTAATCGAAGGCGACAGCCATCCGACGATGCGAACCAGGCCAAGCGACCGGCAGGCCATTGTCGATTTCGTGACCGCACTGGCGCCGGATTACGTTCTTTGCCGCTCGGCGGATTGCGATACGCCATCCGATTTTCCGGGCAAGGTGCGCTACCTGATGGAAGCTGGCGCGGCGCCCCTTGCAGTGCCTGCCGACTGGTTCGTCCTGCAGGACCAGCCTTTCGACCATGGTTGTTTGCCGGCGCTTGACGCAGACGAGATCGGGCAGCTCGAAGACCTTGTCGACCCTCTTTGGGCAAGGCTGCTCAAGGCCAATCGACCCTCGCTGTATGAAAGCCGGCGGTTTCGAAAATGGGCGGATCTGCCGATGGATCGCCCGATCCTGGCGCTGCCGCTCGAATATGAGCACCCCGAGAACTTTTTTCCGATGCACAGGGTTGGTGCGACCCCCAACCGGAACCTGATCGCAGAGCTGGACGCCGCAATCGATGGCGCGTTCTTCCTTGCGATCACCAACCATCCACTGAACGAACTGCACATCGACAACAGCGCGCTGGAGGCGGCGGTTGCCGCGCGTGGATCGCGGATGCGGCTGATGCCGGAGCGGACCAGGCAAGGGGCCAGCATGACCATGGCGCTGGCATGGGACGCACAGGGCATGATCATTGGCGATTCAAAAGTCTATTCGATGGCGGCCTTCTGCGGCACGCCGATGCTGCGGCGTTCGCATTTCAAGACGGGTGCCTGGCTGAACGCCCATGGCGACCTCCAGGGCTTTCTGGCCGCCGCCGCGGACGGGCACGCCAAGGCAGCAGATCCTGACGGCACCGCCCGCTGGTTTGCCTATCATGTCGCCAATAACATCATCGATCCCCGGGATCCCGATCTGACGGCGGCCGAACTGCTGGCGCGAATTGATCGCCCCGTTGATCCGGGGCGTTGGGAAGGCGGCTTTGCCCGGTACCGCGCCGCCGCGCCGGCGCAGTTCGCATGACGGCGCTGACACCCATCGTTGCGGCGCCATCGCCGTCGGCCGAGGCCTGGTTCAGCGATGTGATCGCTGCCGAGCGCGACGCCCTGACGACTTTTCTTGCGGCCTTGCCGGACAATCTGCCGGCCATCGTAGGGCTCATCCAGCGGCAGCGACGCCCGATCATTCTGCTCGGCATGGGCAAATCGGGCCATATCGCCGCCAAGCTGGCGGCGACCTTCTCGAGTCTCGGCACGCCGGCGCTGTTCGTCAATGCCGCCGAGGCCGCGCATGGCGATCTTGGCGCGATCCAGTCCGGCAATGTCGTCATCCTGTTGTCGAACAGTGGGGCCACGGATGAAATCATCCGGATCCTGCCGCTGCTCAAGGCGCGGTCATGCCCGCTCATCGGCATCATCGGCCGGTCGCAGTCACCGCTGGCGCGGGCCGTCGATTATCTGATCAGCGCCGAAGTCGAACGCGAAGCTGATCATATCGGCATGGCCCCGACGTCGAGCACAACGCTGCACCTGGCGATCGGCGATGCGTTGGCCGTTGCCGTCAGCCGGGCGCGCGGTTTCACCCTGCAGGATTTTCTCCGCCATCATCCCGCCGGTCTGCTCGGCCGGCGAATGATCCCGGTGTCGAGCCTGATGCGCCAGGGCGATGACCTGCCAACTGTAGCGCCGACGGCGCCGCTTGCGGAACTGCTGTCGGTGATGTCGGCCAAACGGATGGGCGCTGCGTGCGTGATCGACGTCGACCAGCAGCTGCTCGGCCTCATCGTCGACGGCGACGTGCGCCGCCACCTGCAGGCCCGCTGCGATGTCTATGCCACAACTGCCGATGCGATCATGCAGCCGATGCCGCAGGTCATCGGTGCCGGTGCGACCGTCGGCGACGCCATGTTGCGCCGCGACGCCGATGCCGGACACTGGCTCGTCCTGCCGGTCGTGGACCAGATGGGGCGGCTGTGCGGCATGCTTCACGCCAATGACCTGATGCAGGGAAACTCATGAAAATCGTCGCGTTTGTGCCGGCCAAGGGCCATAGTGAGCGGGTTGCGGGCAAGAACACCGCCGTTCTGGACGGAGATTACCTGTTCAAGCGCAAGTTGCGCCAGGCGCTCGACTGCCATGCGATCAGCGAGGTCTGTCTCGATACCGAATCGGACTCGCTGGCCGAATTGACAAGCGATCTGGCCGTTTCGCGGCTGCAACGCCCGGCAGTGCTCGCCAGTAACGCGACGGATGGCCATGAGCTGTTTGCCTGGGAATGCAGCCAGCGCCCCGACGCCGATATCTGGTTGCAGCTGCTGTGCACGGCGCCCTTCGTTTCGGCGGCCACGATTTCGCGCGCGATCGCAGCACTGCTGGCATCGCCCGATGCCGACAGCCTTGTGGGCGTCAGCCGTGCCAAGCAGTATTGCTGGGACGGGAATGTGCCGGCCTATGGCACCGCGCGCATCCCCAACAGCGTCGACCTGCCGGCGACAATCGTCGAAGCCATGAGCCTCTATATCGTCCGGCGGCCGGCCTCGGGCGACGTTCCGGTGCGGCGTTTCGGGCTGCGTCCGCTGCTGTTCGATCTGGACCCGGTCGAACAGATCGATATCAACACGAGCGCCGACCTGATGATCGCCGAAACCATCGCGGCGGGGCAGCGGACGACCGAGGTCACCCGTTTTCGCGCCATGGTCCCGCATCTTTCGTCGACCGTGCTTGCCGATATCTGCAAGGAAAAGCACATCGATGCGATCCTGTCGGCCAGCGTGCGCCCGACAAGCGGCGGCAAATTGCTCGGGCGCGCCAAGACGCTCGAACTTGGCGCGATCGGGCCCGATGCGCCGGCGGATGCCTGGAAGGGCATTTATGGCGCGCTCGATTCCTATCGGTTCGTGCGTCCGGGCGACGTCATCATGGTCGCGACGGACGTCCCCCAGCGCGCCTATTTCGGCGATCTCAATGCCAATCTCGCCATCCGTTCGGGGGCTGTCGGCGCGGTCATCGACGGGACGACGCGCGACACCGCCGATGTTCGCGCCCTGGGCTTTCCAGTCTATGCGCAAGCCAGCCACTGCAACGACATCAAGTTCGAAGGCACGGTCAAGGCGATGAACCGGCCGGTTCGGATGGGCGGCGTCGATGTGTGCAATGGGGATGTGGTCTTTGCCGACGAGGACGGCGTCATTGTCGTGCCGCGTGGCCGCTGGGACGAGGTCGAGGCCGCCGCCTGGGCGGTGATGGGCAATGAAGCCCGCATCCGCATGTACGCCGCGCGCGGCCGCGACGTGAGCGAAATCCTGGCCGAATGCGGAGCCTTTTGACGATGACAGCCGTGAAGAGGTTTTCTGTCGGCGGGCTCGAAATCGGCAACGACATGCCGTTCGTGCTGATCGCCGGCCCCTGCCAGATGGAAAGTCGCAGCCATGCACTCGAGACTGCCCACGCCTTGGCCGAGATGTGCGGCGCGCTCGGGCTCGGCCTGATCTACAAATCCTCGTTCGACAAGGCCAACCGCACCTCGATCGGCTCGCCGCGCGGTCTGGGCCTGGCGGGTGCTCTCGACATCTTTGCCGAAGTTCGCGACCGCTTCGGCTGTCCGGTCATCACCGACGTCCATGACGCGGCCCAATGCGCACCGGTCGCAAAGGTCGTGGATGTACTGCAGATTCCGGCATTTCTGTGCCGGCAGACCGACCTGCTGGTTGCGGCGGCGGCCACAGGCCGCGCCATCAATGTCAAGAAAGGCCAGTTTCTCGCGCCCTGGGACATGAAGAACGTGGTGGCCAAGCTGGTCGCGAGCGGAAATGAGCGCATCCTGTTGTGCGAGCGGGGCGCCAGTTTCGGCTATAACACGCTGGTCAGCGACATGCGCTCGCTGCCGATCATGGCCGCGACCGGCTTTCCGGTGGTTTTCGATGCGACCCACTCGGTGCAGCAGCCCGGTGGGCAGGGCGAGACATCGGGTGGTCAGCGCGAGTTTGTGCCGGTGCTCGCCCGTGCCGCCGTCGCGGTGGGTGTGGCGGCTGTGTTCATCGAAACGCATGAAGCCCCCGACACGGCGCCCAGCGACGGGCCCAATATGGTGGCGCTGAAGGACATGCCGGCGCTGCTCGCACGCCTGCAGGCGTTCGACCGTCTCGCCAAGGCGTGATCGACCACCGCATCAGGGGCATCAGGCCCTGAGGGCGCCCGCCACCTCGTCCCAGATGGCCTCGGTCCGCGCGAGCAGGATCGCGCCACCGGAATCGCCCGTACGATAAGGTGTGCCGTCCAGCCGTGCCGCCGCACCGCCGGCTTCGCGAAGCAGCAGCACACCGGGGGCATGGTCCCACACCAGGCTGCGCCAGTAGAGCGCGAAATCCACCTCGCCCACTGCCACCATCGGATATTCATCCCCCGCACAGCGCCGCGTCGAACGCACATCGGCGACCCGGGCTGCCAGATTTTGCACGCTGGTCTCCGCTTCGGGCGGACGCGCGAAGGCGCTGATGATGCCGGTGAGTGCCGAGACGCCTGGCGAACCCGATATTTTCGCAATCCGCGCGCCGTCGAGCCACGCCCCGGCCCCGCGCTCGGCAGCAGCAACGCGGTCATCGACCGGGTCGAGGATGCACGACGCGATCAGTTCGCCGTCTTCGACAAGGGCGGCCATCATGGCGAAAGGGCGGCGGCCAGCGGCATAATTGCCGGTCCCGTCGATCGGATCGACGATCCAGATGGCACCGCGGTCCAGATCGCGCAGCAAGGCCGGGTCGCGCCCGCACGCCTCCTCGCCGATGAAGCGCGCATCGGGGCGGATCGCTGCAAGGCCTTGCGCAATCATCGCCTCGGCATGGCGATCGGCGCTCGTGACGAGGTCCCCAGGCGTCTTCTCCTCGATATCACTGGCCGCAAGGTGTTGAAAACGAGGCATGACCGCTTCTGCCGCTGCCGCGCGCAGCACCCCGGCGATTGCCACGGTCAAGTCGGTCATGGGCAATTCGGGAGGGTTTGCGGCATACATGCTTCGGCCTTGCACAGATAATCGCTGTGATCGGCGGTCTACGGCAGCGGCGTTCCAGCGTGCAACCGAAGACGGTTGGCACCAGCGCACCCAGGCTCGAAAACAGGCGCGTTTCAACCCGTCGACTTGTGGGCCGCCGTGCACTCTCAGGGCTTTGATCGAAACGATGACGGCAAACCGCGTCGCTGCGTGAAATCGTTGCTATGATGACTCAAAGGGAAGCGCGTGCGCCCGGCACCCGCCCCGGGAAAGAAGCATTGATGTCAACGTACAAGCCTGCGCTCGAGATCGACGCGTATGAAGCCGAAAACAGCTTCTATCTTCGAAGCCACCCCTCGCGCTTGGCAAAATTGCTGGCGCATTACGAACTCTACCGGAAAATCGTCCATCTTCCCGGGGCTGTTGTCGAGATCGGCGTCTACAAGGGCGCGTCGTTCATGCGCTTTGCGAGCTTTCGCGACATTCTGGAGAACGCTCACAGCCGGCCGCTGTACGGTTTCGATGCTTTCGGCAGTTTCCCGCGTGACGGCATCGAAGGTGCGGCTGACCAGAGCTTCATCGATCACTTCGAAAACGCGGGCGGCGAAGGGATTTCTCGCTCCGATCTGCAGAAGCTGCTCGACGCCAAGGGCTTCACGAATACGCAGCTTGTTGAAGGCAATATCTTCGCGACTGTTCCCGAATTTCTCAAGGAACATCCTGCCTTGAAGATCGCGCTCCTCCACCTCGACGTTGACGTATACGAGCCAACCGCTTTCGCGCTTGCCCAGCTGCTGCCTAGAATGGTTCGCGGCGGCCTGGTGCTGTTCGACGATTACGGGTTGGTCGAAGGGGCAACCCGCGCTGCGGATGAATCGTGCGCCGAACTCGGCGTTACCATGGCCAAACTGTCGAACTATGTCGTCCCGGGCTACTTTACGGTGCCCTGACGCGACGGCCCACACTGGGTCAGGTCCGGGACACGCTTGGATCCCCGATGGAGGCAGGTGCGGACACGCCGTTTGATGGTCATGATGCCGACGACGTGGAAGGCTTCGTTTCGGCCGGGCGGCGGAGGGTCAGTTGGCAAGCATCGAAAATACCAGAGAAATATTGAACCACGGGGGTGTATGCGGCACGATTGTGCCCGCCGCGATCCGTTCCTCCAACGTGTCAAGAAACTGCTCCGGATTTGCGAGGTCCATGCCCGCAAAATGCGCAACATGATACTGCCACCAGGCAACGCGCTGAAGCCGTTCAACCAAGGCGTCCGGAAAGCGATACCGGATCACGCGCGCAGGCACGCCGCCGACGATCGCATATGGCGGCACATCGGATACAACAACGGCTCCCGCTGCAACGACAGCTCCGTCTCCGATCGTAACGCCGCGCCGGATTGTAACACGTTGGCCGATCCAGACATCGTTTCCGATCCGAACCGGGCCGCGATCACGCTCCCAGAACGGCGTGTCGGGTGCCGAGCCATGCCGCTGTGCGATTACTTCATTGTAGTAGGGTTGGAAACTGAAGACATGCGTACTGATGCGATCGTGGGGATGCTCAAACCCGGTGACCTCGCATCCGATTGCGATGCTGGAATAGCGACCAATCTCGGTGTCCTGACTAATCGAGGATTGGCAGTAGGAGAAAGCGCCAGACCCCCAGAACCCGCCGTTCGACATCGAGGCTTCCGGCTCGACATAGATCGGGCATCCAAAGGTCAGGCGCCGGCCGATGGGGATGATGTCGCGGATGCGGTTATGGAACTGCAGCGAAATGTTCTGGTCAGCCAAAAAGGTCAACATTCGTTCGTTGAATGGCACCGTGAACGGGTAATCAAGCGCAACGATCATTCATCATTATAGGGAGGCGGGCATGCCCGATCGCCTAAACCAGGCAAAATTTTCCTGGTTGGAGCGCGGCAAGCGCACGCTTGCCACCATTCAGCGCCGGCGGGCCGTCCGCCCTTGCGGCCGCGGGTGCGTGCCGCCGCTAATCCCGCCAGGGTGCGCTTGTGGATCAGGTCGCGCTCGAACCCGGCCAGCGCGCCGAACAGATAGCAGGTCATGCAATCCCAGACCCCGCTTCGCCAACAAGCCGCGTCGATTGGAAGACGGCCCATTTGGTCGAAGCGGTCGAGCAGCTCCGACGGGCGGGCTGGACGGTCCCCATCGACCTGTTGACGCACAGCTCGCCGATCGGTTGGGAGCACATCGCGCTCTCGGGCGACCTCCTGCGGGAGCGGGCTGCCGCCGCCAGCGGATGAAAGACGCCGCTCCAGCGCCCAGCCAGAAGCCAGCATCATACCGGCGCTTGGAAATGGCCTTTCGATTCACAACAGCATTGACAGCCCCTAGCCGGCGACAGCGTGCAGCCGGAACGGCGCGGCGGCTTTTGCGGCCGAGCGGTTGCCGATGATGAATGTAGCGGTCTGCGAAGCCAGCTCATCGACTTCGCCCGACAGCGACCGAGCGGCAGCTGATGTTTCCTCCACCATCGCGGCATTCTGCTGGGTGGCCGTGTCCATGGTGCGCACGGCGGCCGCAATTTCCCCTATTGCCCCGGTTTGCGCCTGGTTGTCGCGCGAGATGCTGCCGACAAGGGCATGGACAGCGCCGACATCGTCGGTGATATCGACAAAGGCATTGTCGACGTCATCCACCGCTGCAACAGCGACGACGATCTCGCTCTGGGTTACGGTCAACTGGTCGCGTGCCCGTTTGGCTTCTTCCTCGGCCCGCAGCGCGAGCGCGCTGACAAGGTCGGCAACTACCGCAAAGCCACGCCCGGCATCACCGGCGCGCCCGGCCTCCACGGCGGCGTTCATGGCGAGCACGCGGGTCTGGAAGGCGATCTTGTCGACACCCTCGATAACCGAGTCGATCCCCTTCGCGCTCTGGCTGACACGCACCATCGCCTGGCGCGCGCCTTCGGCTGTCGTGCGGCCAGTGCCGACACTGATGATCGCCTTGTCGGCACGCGCCGCCGTGTCGACGGATGCCGCCGCGGTGGCCTGCAGCCGCGTCTCGATCTCGACCAGCGCTGCCGATGTCTCGACAAGGCTTGCCGCCGTGCTTTCCGTGCGGCGCGCCAGATCTTCGCTCGCCTGGGCAATTTCCTGTGACCCCGTGCGGATGCCATCGGTTGCGTCGGCAACGGCAACCATGACGCCGCGCAAGCCCGCAACTGCGGCGTTGTAATCGCTTTTCAGGACATCATAGGCTTCGGGAAATGCAGCGTTGATCTCGCTCGTCAGGTCACCTGCCGCCAGCGCCGTCAGGCCGCAACCCAGTTCGGTCGTGACCGCCGCGACTGCCTCAGCCTGTGCAGCGCGTTCGTTGACCAGAGCCTCGCTGGCAAGCTGGCGCTCGCGGCTCTGACGCTCGTTGGCGTCGATCAGCGCGATGATGCGGTGCGCCACGAAGATCAGCGTCGCGGCCTCGATCAGCAGGATGACGGCGTGCAGGACGATGCGGCCGAACGAACCTTCGCCGGCAAAGACCCAGGTCGGCATGATCATGCCCAACCCGAGATGGTGAACCGCCACCACCAGCGTTGCCGCCGCCAGCGCCTTGCCGTCGCAGAGGATCGAGGCAACAGCCAGCAGCGCAAAGAACAGCATGTGCAGGTCGGTCTGCCAGACATGGCCTTCGCTGACATAGAGCAGCAGTGCCGGCATCGCGACGATCGAGATGCAGGCCATCATCCGGCTCGATGCGTCGATCCGCTGCTGCACCATGACGATGAGAGGATAGATCGCCAGCGCCCCGGCCATCGGGGCTGCCGGCCATTTGCCCGGCGCGTCCAGAACCGCGACAAGCACGGCCACCACCACAGCCAGTGCAATGACGAAGCCGCATACAAGCCGCATGCCGATCCGTCGAAGCTGGTCGATGGAGATGTCACTGGTCATTTGTTTGCCCTTCATCCGAGACACAGCCTGAAAAGCGGGCTGTCAAAAGAAACGATTTGTGTGCGAATGCCGATGAAATCAGCGCATTGCGCGACGAATAGACCACAATCGAGCCGGGGTAGGGGCCGGGCGCCACTGGCATGGCCCCTGCCTTCAGGGCCCAGGACAGCGTTGCCGCCGTCCGTGTCGGCACCACCGGAACGATCAGCATCGTGCCTTCCACCGGCGGCGCGACCACGACCATCGCAGAGGCGGCGACGAGCATGGCCTGGATCACCAGCCCGGTATTGGCGCCGATTATGTTCAAAAGTCGGTCCAGTCATTGTCGGCTGCGGCTGCGGCATGGCCGTTGACCACCATCTTCACCGCTTGCCGGGGCGCGGGGGCGGCCTTGCGAACCGGGGCCGGCCGGCGCGCCGGCAATGCTTGTGATGCGGGCTGGCGATGGCCGGCAACACCGGTCCGGAACTGCGATGCCTGTTCGGCAAGGCCAGCCACCTCGGTCGTAAGGTTGCGCGCGGCCGCCGAGGTCTGCTCGACCATCGCTGCATTCTGCTGGGTTGCCTTGTCCATGCTGCCAACAGCCGAATTGATCTCGGTAATGGCCGCCGCCTGGGCCTGGTTGTCGGTGCTCATGCCGGCAAGCAGCGCATGAACGGCATCGACGTCGCCGGAAATATCGGCGAAAGCCCCGTCGACTTTCTGGACCGCCTCGACCGCGACCAGGATTTCGGACTGGGTGACAGTCAACTGGTCGCGAGCCCGCTTGGCTTCTTCCTCGGCGCGCAGCGCCAGCGCGCTGACAAGATCGGCGACAACGGCGAAGCCGCGACCGGCATCGCCCGCCCGCCCGGCTTCGACGGCGGCGTTCATGGCCAGCACGCGGGTCTGGAAGGCGATCTTGTCGACACCTTCGATGACCGAATCGATCCCCTTGGCGCTGGTGCTGACCCGGCCCATCGCCTGCACGGCGACTTCCGCAGTCGCCCGGCCGCTACCGACGCTGGCGATCGCCTTGTCAGCGCGGGCCACGGTGCTTACCGAGGCCGCGGCAGAAGTCTTGAGCCGGTCCTCGATCTGCACCAGCGCTGCCGAGGTTTCCTCAAGGCTTGCAGCGTTGCTTTCGGTCCGGCGCGCCAGATCTTCCGAGGCCTGGGCGATCTCCTGCGATCCGGTGCGCAAACCATCCGCGCTGGCGGTGACACCGCCGACGAGTTCTCGCAGATTGGCCAGCGCGTCGTTGAACGCCTGCTTCAGATCGGCATATTCTGCTGGAAAGCTGGTCGTGATGTCGGCTGTCAGATCGCCCCCGGCCAGGCGTTTCATATTCTCGACCATCGTTTTGACGATCTGGACATTGGCCTGGAATTCGAGGTTCAGGGCTTTCTGATCGATGGCGGCCTGGCGAAAGGTGAACATCGCCTTGGTCAGGCGTCCGACACAGTCCGTATAGTCGGTATAGGCAATCGGCGTCTCGAGGTCGCCAGCTGCAAGCCCTTCCATGCGCTGCACGGTCGCGATGTAGGGGACGCAGATCGCCTCGCGCATGAAATGGCCGCTGACAATGGCGACGGCGCTGCTTGCCAGGCCGATCATCAAGGCCGTCGAGCTGCTTTCAAGAAGCGGCGCCAGCCCCGCAACCAGCGTCAGCAGCGTCATCAGCGAGAAGGCCAACAGCAACTTCTGGCGGATTGGTGCAACCGAGGTGAACCATTTCATAACCGCTATTCCTTCTGGTCACGGCCCTCGAGCCACCCATCGAGCTTCCCGGGTCGGTGTCTGCTGTTCGCAATCTCGCGGTGATTGCGTGTTGTTGCCCTCGCCGCCCGACAACGACGAAACGCGCGCCGAGGCCCGATCCGCCATCCGAGGCTGGTCTCCTGTCCCACTTCTCTGGCTGCGCTCCGAGAGGCGCCGTGCCGCCGAACTGGTTAAGGATATTATAGTGCGCTTAAACGCCGCATCGCGGTCAGAACGGGAATAATGCGTCGTAAATTTGCTGTCCCCAGCGCGCCTGCTGGACCTCGGACAGCCGCCCGCGCCCGCCATAGCTGATGCGTGCCTCGGCGATCTGGATATGCGGAATGCTGTTGTCGCGTGCGATGTCTTCGGGCCGGACGATTCCCGAGATGACGAGCTCTCGGAGCTCGTAATTCACACGCACCTCCTGGCGGCCGCGGATCGCCAGATTGCCGTTCGGAAGTACGGCAACGACTGTCGCGGCGATGGTCATGTTGATCGTTTCGCGGCGGCTGATGCTGCCATTGCCTTCGGCTCGTGAAGCCGATTCCGACTCAACCAGCCTCGCCGGATCAACAGTGCCCGGCAAAAGCTTCGCCAATGGCGCCTGCAGCCCCAGCAAGGCCGCGACCCCGGCACTTTCCGACCCCGTCCGGACGCGGGACGTGCTGTTGCCGACGTCCGCCCGGTCGGCAATGTTGATCCGGACAGTCAGGACGTCGCCGACGCGGCCGGCGCGCTGGTCCCGGAAGAACGCCCCGGCACCGGTACGGAAGAGCGAGGCGCTGGGCTCGACGGCTGCCACGGGTGGTTCGGTCTCGCCGGCACGCCGGCTGGAGCCCTGACGGCCGAGCGATGCCTCGAGGATCGGCGCCGGGGCGACCTCGGCCGGTGACATGACAGGCGCCTTGCCGATAGCGCCCAGCCGGCCGGCCACACCGCATCCGGAGAGCATGAGGACGGCCATCAGCGCCGGAAGCATTCGCATCTCGATCATCCTCCATTGCCCATCACGCGAACCGCCCCGGGCCCTTCGACAATCGCATCGAGGGTGCGGTTGGTCGGGCCGGCGACCACACGGACCGCAGCGCCGGCGGCCCCATTGCCGAGTGCCCGCCCTGCTGCCGAAATCACCAGCGTCCCGCTGCGAACATTGATGGTCACCGGTTCGCCCCGCCGCACGAGCTGTGGACGCACGATATCGGTCGCACGAACAATGTTGCCGGCGGCAAGACGGCGGGCCGCCTCCATCCCTACGACATCGCGCAGCCGCAGCCCGGCGCGCGCCAGGCTGGGCGTCAGCATCTGCTCGACGAGATCGCCCGTCGTCAGCAGCTCGCCCGCCTCGACGGCACGGTCGAGCACGACGCCGGCAAGCTGGGGCTCGGTTGCCGGCGGATCCGCCGCGGCGATGCATGCCGCACCGATCAGCAGCACCAGGAAAGACCGGCGGATCATCGCATTTGCGTCGTGGTCGACAGCATCTCGTCGGCGGTCTTGACCACCCGGCTGTTCATCTCATAGGCACGCTGCGCTGTGATCAGCGCGGTGATCTCGGAGACCGGATTGACGTTGGAGGCCTCCAGAAAGCCCTGGGTGACAGTGCCGAACCCCGGCTCGCCCGGCAACGCGACCGTGGCCTGGCCGGATGCCGCGGTTTCGATCAGCAGGTTGCTGCCCAGCGCCTCCAGTCCGGCATCGTTGATGAAGGTCGCCAACTGCAACTGGCCAATGGATTGCGGTTCCGGCGTTCCCGCCAGCGTCACTTGCACTTCGCCGGTCTTCGAGATCGTAACGGCCAGGGCGCCCTGCGGCACGGTGATGCCGGGCTGCACCTGATAGCCGTCGGTGGTGACGAGCTCGCCCTGGTCCGACAACTGGAATGATCCGGCACGGGTGAAAGCCGTTTCCCCGTTGGGCAACGTGATCTGGAAATAGCCCTTGCCCTCGATCGCAAGGTCGTACTGATTGCTGGTGCTGGTCAGGGCGCCCTGTTCGGCGACGCGGTAGACACCGCCGGTGCGCACCCCGGCACCGATTTGGATCCCGGACGGCAACCGGGCTTCGTTGCCGCTCGATGCGGCCCCGGCGCGTGACTGCTGCTGGTACAGAAGGTCCTGGAATTCGGCCCGCTGGCGCTTGAAGGCAGTCGTGTTCATGTTGGCGATGTTGTTGGAAATGACATCGACATTGGTCTGCTGGGCCAGCATGCCGGTGGCCGCAATGGAGAGTGATCGCATCGGAAATCCTTCTTGAACAGTGTCGAGGGCGTCAATTGCTTCGGGCAAGTCGATCGATGGCGCGCGAGCGCATGTCGTTGATGCTGTCGATCATCTTCTGGCTGGATTGGTAGGATCGCAGGATCTGGACCATCGCCGTGGTCTCGACGATCGGCTGGACATTGGAACCTTCGACGCCGCCGGTCTTCAGCCGGGTTTCGGGACCGGCGAGCGGGCGGCCGTTGGTGCCGGACATCAGGCCGTCCCCTTGCGGCACCACGGTTGCTTCGTCGAAGACAGTCACCGTCAACCGCCCGAGAACACCGACACGGCTCGATACCGTGCCATCGCCGGCGATGGCGATTTCGGCGGCCTGGTCGGGCGGGATGTTGATTGGCTGGCCGGCCTCGCCAAGCAGGCGCTGGCCGTTGGCGGTCTCCAGGTCACCGCCCGGGCCGATCCTGATATAGCCGGCGCGCGTGTAACCGATGGTGCCATCGGGCGTCTGCACCGACAGATAGCCCGGCCCCTCGATCATTACATCGAGCGGGTTGGATGTCGGTGTGAAGGCGCCGGCGCTGGTGTCGTGAATGGCACCATAATCGAGCACAAAAGCCGTCCGGTCTGCGGCATCGACCGCGCCGCCGGTGCCCTGCTCGATGAAATCGTGGAAGACCGGCTGCTCGCGCTTGAAGCCGGCGGTGCTCGAATTCGCCATGTTGTTCGCGGTTATGTCGAGCTGCCGCCGCAGCGCCTGTTCGTGGCTGAGCAACACATAGGATGAAACGTCCATCGGCGGCTCCGCAGGGTTGGCCAAGATTTCCGCATGCGGCAGAAATTGCCGGGTGCTTTTCCTATAATAGTAGAAATGGCGACGGCGGCGGGCCGGCAACACGCTTTCCCGCACGATTTACCGTCACCAGCCAGAGCCAGGGGCCATCGAGTGTCGGAACAAGCATTATCCATGGACGATCCGTCCGACGACCCGGTTGTCCTGCCAGCGGGCAAGCGCCGTCCGTCCAAGAAGCAGCTGATCATCATCGGCGGCGTCATCGCGCTGCTGGTCGCCATCGGCATCGGCGCCTGGCTGTTCTTCGGGCAAAAAGACGCTGCCGATCATGCGCCGGAGACCGCGGCCATGGGTGACCCCGGCGAGACCTATGTCGAAGTCCCGCCCATGCTGGTCAACCTGCGCAGCAGCGATGGCATCGGGCGGATCATCAAGCTTCGCCTGACACTGGTAGCATCCAGCCCGGAAACGGCGACTGAAGTGACGGCGAGACTGCCGCGCATCGTCGACAGTTTTCAGCCGTTTCTGCGCGAGCTCCGGCCGGACGACCTCGCCGGCTCGGCCGCCGTGTTTCGCATCAAGGAAGAACTGCTGGTGCGGGCAAATTCCGTGACCGGCACCGGCAGTGTCAAGCAAGTCCTCGTCCAGGATCTGATCCAGCAATGAGCGATGATTTCGAAGAGTTCGTGCTGCCGGAACCGGCCGTCAAAGACGCTGCATTCAGCGGCGATTTCGACCAGGCCGGGATCGATGCGCTGTTCGGCGGCAACGATGCCGCCCCCCCGCCCAAACAGGGCCTGAAAGCGGTCATCGGGTCCAAGATCATCAACCATGAGCGGTTGCCGATGCTGGAAGTCGTCTGCGAACGCATGGTGCGGGGTTTTGCGACATCGATGCGCAACCTCACCTCCGACGCCATCGATGTCAGCCTCGAGGATCTGACCTCGGTCCGTTTCGGCGATTTCATGAATGGCGTGGCATTGCCCGCCATGATCGGTGTCTGCAACATCGAGACCTGGGAAAACTACGCCGTCATCGCGGTCGAGAGCAGCTTGATCTATGCCGTGGTCGATGCCCTGCTCGGCGGTCGGCGCAGTGGTGGTTCCGTCCGCATCGAAGGCCGCGCCTTCACCACGATCGAAACCAACCTCGTGTCGCGCATGCTCGAACTGGCGCTGGCCGATCTGGCAGCGGCATTTGCCCCCATTGCCGCAGTGCGGATGAAGCTGGAACGGGTTGAAACCAACCCGCGCTTTGCCGCCATCGCCGGGCCGACGAACATTGCCGCGGTGGCCAAGTTCCGGGTCGACATGGACGGGCGCGGCGGAAATTTCAGCGTCGTGCTGCCCTATGCAACGATGGAGCCGGTTCGGGAAAAGCTGTTGCAGCGATTCATGGGCGAAAAGGTCGGCCGCGGAAACATCTGGCAAGCCCATATGGCAACCGAGCTTCTGAAGACGGATGTGGTCGTCGATGTGCTTCTTGGCACGCGGCTGATGCGGTTGGGCGAAATCCGGGCGCTGGCCGTGGGCCAGACGATCCAACTCGACAAAAGTCCGGATGATCCGCTCGAACTGCATTGTGCCGGCACGCCGCTCGGACTTGCCCAGATCGGCCAGCGCCGCAACAACATCGCCGTCCGCATGGTCAGCGATATCGCAACGGGGATGAAGCCATGACCTTTTCGGTACTCACCAATATCGCCACGATGATCCTGTGTATCGCCGTGCTCATCCAGACAGTGCGGCTCATGCGAGCGCTCGATGCGGTCAAGGGCGGCGTGTTGACCGATGTCGTCACCGCTCTCGATACCTCGACCAATCAGGCCCGGCAGGTGCTCGGCAATCTCACGGCGCTTTTGCGCTGCGATGTGGCCGAAACGACGCGAACCTTGAGCGATGGCAAGGCGATGATCGAGGAACTCGCCGTCATGACCGGCATTGCCAATGCCGTCGCCGAACGGATCGTCGATGCCGCCGATGTCGGCAAGCGCGACCGAATCCCGGCGGTCGCGGCACCGGCGCGCAAGCGCGACCGGAGTGCGGCTGCGGCACCGGCCGCCAAAACCAGTGATGCAGCTGCTCCTGTCCCGGCAGCGCTGACGTGAAGCCAAGGTTTCGCCCCCGGCTTCTGGCGCTGACCGCCATCGCGGCCGGCTTTTCGATCCTGGCAAACGGCGCCATTGCCGTGACGGCGACCACGGCCGTCCCCGAGACCCGGCTGGGTGTTTCGATCAAAAAGGATATCGACGAACAGTCCAGCGCTGCCGCGCGGCGTGCCCGCGCCCTCGACCTGCGCGAGGCCGCAGCGCGCGCAGCGGAAGCGCGGCTGAAGGCCGATGTGGAAAGCCGGACGGCCGCGGCATCGGCAAGCGCCGCGCGTGCCGATGGCGGCGAAGCCGGCGAACAATATGACAGCCTGGCGCGCGTCTATCAGTCGATGAAGCCGGCTCGCGCGGCAGCTGTCTTCGAACAGCTCGACATGGATGTGCAGATGCAGGTGGCGAAGCGCATGCGCGACCGGTCCACGGCGGCCATTCTGGCGTCGATGTCGCCGGCCGGGGCTGCTGCCCTCAGCATGTCGCTGGCGCGCCGGGCGGTGATGCCACGCCCGTCGGTTCAGCGAGCGGAAAAGCCGGCGGCCGCGCCGGCGACCAAAGCGGGCGACAGCGTACCCGCGGCGCCGCCCGCCGCTGCCAACACCACGGGTTGAAGGCGCCCGGCGTTAGGGCGCAATAGCCGGGCAGCGACCCGGCTGCGGCTCTTATGCGACTTCGGCTGAAACGCCGACGATGAGGACCTGTGCAATCCCGGGGTCATCGCGGCGCAGGGCACGGTCGCACCGGTCTTTCAGGTGCATGGCGTCCACCGGCGTAAATGCCGAGACATAAAGCCTCGAGAACTCGCTTCCCGCCGCAATCAGGTCCGAGCGCAGCCGGGGCATCTCGACCAGGAGCCTTTCGGCAGCGTCGGCATCGGCGGCATCGATGACCACGCTGAAGCGCAGCTTGCCACGAACCCGCCCTGAGTCGATCACCGGCACCGCGATTTCGGTCACCGGGACAAGGTGCGGTTCGGCGTTCGCCGCCGCGCCGGGCGGTGCCGTTTCGACCGCCGACGCAGCCGGGAGTGCTCCCAGCAACAAGGCTCCGATACCGAGCCGTTTCAACATCTCCTGCTCCCAGGCCCAACAAATACAGGGGCGTCCGCCACGCTGCCGGAACCCGTCCCCTATAATAGAGGATAATATCAGCGCCGAGGGTTCATGAGCCGCGATCAACGACCCGGAAGCTCAAAAATCGCCATGACACCGCCTGCGCGGCGCGCAGCGGCAGAGGCCGGGCCCGAGCCGTCGGCGGTCGCGCCGAGCCAGGCGCCTGCGCCGGCCGGGACGGTCGCGTCGGCTATGCCGACGCGATTGCTGGCGGCCTTGTTCATCGCGATGTCGCTCGTTTCGGCAGTCGGCTTCGCCTGGTTTACCGGTATGGCCCGATGATCGGCGCCATATTGGTGGCGTCGGCTGTGCTGGCTGGCGCGCCGGCGGCAGCATCGTCGCCCGCGCCGCCTCTGCCGATGACATCGGAGCCGCCGGGCATCGAGGCCCTGACCCGCGCCGCCCCCGCCCCCGCCTCGGCCGCCGCTGTGGCTGCCACCCCGCCGCGGTTGCCACGCTTTGCACCGCGGCTTGCGGTGATGCCGACGATCAACGGGCCCTCCGGGTGGCGCGTCATGTCCGACGAGGCCGCCTGGGCGGCGCTTGCAACGGCGACGCCCACGATGCGGCAAGCGGCGCGCTGGGCCTTTGCACGCAGCCTGATCGGCGCGGGCCGCGGTGCCGAGGCACGCGGCGTTCTCGAGGTCATGCTTGCCGACGAAAGCGATCTTGCGCTGGTTGGCAGTTTTCGGCTGGCGCTGGCCGCGGCGCGGATCGAAGCGGGCGACGCTGCAAGCGCCACCGCGCTTCTCGACGATGGAACAGGCAGCAAGGACGTGCTCGGCGGCAATGCCGAGGCCTGTGCCTGGCGGCTGATGGCGCTTGCCACGCTTGATCAGCCTGCAGCGGCGCTACAGCAGATCCGCTGTGCCATGCCGGCGTTGCGCGCCCGGCCACCGGCCCGGCGTGCCGCCTTCTATTATGCCGGCGCGCGTGCCGCGCTCGCGGCCGGCAACCCGGCGCCGGTCGAGGCCTGGTTGGCCGGCCTTCCCGATGATGACCCGGGCGCCAATCTGTATCGGGGCAGGGCGGCGCTTGCCCTCGGCGATCCGGCCAATGCGCGCATTCGCCTCGGGCAGGTGACGAGTGGTCGTCGCGAGCACCAGATGGACGCAGCCGTTGCCTTGCTCGAAGCCGATCTCGCGAGCGCCCAGCCGACGCCGGCGCAACTCGCGAAAATCGACAATCTGGCGTTTGTCTGGCGAGGCGATGCCATCGAGGCCCGGCTTCTTGCGCTCAACTTCCGGCTCGGTACCCGGCGAAACGACCTGCGCCGTTCGCTGGCGGCGGGTGCGGCGCTGGTGCGGTATGGCAAGCTGGGCGCAAGTACCGCGCCGATACTCGCCGAGGTTCAGGCATTGATCGCGGCGACCGTCGCGCCCGGTTCGGCCCTGCCCATCTCCGAAGCCGCCGGCATCTACTGGGACTATCGCGATCTGGCGCCGATCGGCGCCAGGGGCGATCTGCTCGCCAGCCAGTTCGCCGAGCGCCTCCAGGCACAAGGCCTTCACGGGCGCGCTGCCAATCTGCTGCGCCACCAATTGCTGCAACGGACCGAAGATATCGCGCGGGGGCCATTGTCCGTTCGCGTGGCGACCCTGTACATCCTGGCCGGGGAACCGACGAAAGCGCTTGCGGCGATACGAGATACCGATGCGACGCCCTATCCGGCGGCAATGCAGTGGGATCGGCACCGTGTCGAAGCGGTGGCACTGTACCTGCTCGGCCGCCGCAACGAAGCTGTTGCCGTGCTGCAGGACGTGCCGGATGCGGCAACCTATCGCGCCGAAATTGCCTGGAAATCACGTGATTGGGCAACGCTGTCGCTGGAAACGGCGCCCATGCTGCCGGCAGCAGGACGGCTCGATACGGCCGATCAGGCCGTTGTCCTTCGCCACGCCGTCGCGCTGGCGATGCTCGGCCGCGAGGCGCCGCTGGCCCAGCTCCACCGGCGCTACGCCGCAGGCTTTGTCGGTGTTCCCAGCGAAAGCGTCTTCAACTTGCTGACGGGCGATGTATCGAAGCTCGATGCCGAGACCCTGGCGACGGCGATGCGGGCCATGCCCTCGGCCAGTCCGGCCGGGACCACCGGCGATCTGTTCGACGTCCCGCCAGCCGCAGAACGGCCGGCGGCCGGAGCCCGCCGGGTTACTTGAGGTAAAGGCCGAGATTGAGCCCGGCGAGCTGCGAGAACACCGAAAAGCTTGCCTGCAGGATGGTCTTGTTCTGGGCAAGATCGATGGCGATCTGCCCCAGGTCGGCGTCTTCGTTGCTGGAAATGATTCCGTCCAGCAGTGCCCCGCGATCGACGGCGCGCGTCGCCATGGTTTCCGCCGTGGCTTGACGACGGCCGTTGTCGGCATGGAACGTCTGGACGGCATCGAGCCCGTCACCGATCTGTCCGAGCGCTGTCGTGAAGGCTGCCTTTTGCGCTTCGGTGGGCGTAGCGCCGATCGGCCCGGCTTCGGCGAGCGTGCGAAATGCCGCCAGCAAGCCGGTTCCCACCTCGCTCGCCGTGATGCCATACCGCATGTCCACGCGGTCGCCGATCCTTGCCACCGATTTCACGTCGTCATTGGCAAAGGCGGTGGCGACATCCTGGCCTGCCATCGCCTCGAAACTTGCCGGCTTCATTGGCTCGATATTGGTTTGCGAACCGCCGAACAGCGGCACGCCATCGATCGAGGCATTTAGCGAAGCACGCACCTGATCGAAGGCCGTGCGGAAACTGGCGCCGAGCCCGGCGGTCTGGCCAGTCCCCACGGCCGCGAGGAGATCGGCCCGCAACGTGCTGGCGGCGTTGCTGATCGTGCCGATATGAGCATCGTAAAGCACCAGCGTGGTGCCAAGCCGCTTGGCCGTGTCGGCATAGGCCGTCTGCTGCGCCTTCAGCGAATGTGCCGACATGTTGCGCACGCCATCGGTGCCGAGCGACGCGAAATCGGGCGCCTTCTTGCCCGTTGCCAACTGGGTCTGGGTGGTATTCAGGCTCAGCTGGGCGCGCATGATGCCCGACGCCATCAGGCCCTGCAAAGCGACGGTGGCGACACGGGTCATCGAATTTTCCTTCAACCGATCATGGCAAGCAGGGTGTCGTACATGGCACTCGCCGTCGCGATGACTCGTGCCGAAGCCGAATAGCTGTTCTGCAGCACCACCATCTGCGCCAGCTCCTCGTCGATGTTGACGCCGGCAAAGGAATCGCGTCGGTTGATGGCGTCCTCGCGGCGGACATTGGCGTCGGCAAGCGAATCCCGGGCTTGCGCTGCATTGGCGCCGGTCTTCGCGATGACATTCTGCGCAATCGCAGCGGTCGTCACGGCGCCGTCCTTGCCGAAATCGACAACAGCGGCGAGTTCGTCGGCGTATGCCAGAGCGCCGCGGAGATCGTTGGCACCGACGGCCTTGGCGCCGACCGCGGCGTCGGTTTGTACTTGCGCGAGCGGTAGCAGCGCGGGGTTGACGGCGAGGTCGGAGCGCACTTGGGCTGTTCGCAACCCGCTCTGGGTGCCATTGAGCCCAGCAAGCGACGAAAACGACCGGCCGCTGCCGAAGCGCTCGGTCGAATCCGAACTGATGACCAGCTGTGCGCCGTTCATGCCATTGCTGCCGGCAAAGTTGACGCGGCCGCGGGAATCGAGGGCAAAGCTGCCATAGCTGCCGATGTCGGACGCGTTGAGCTCGGTAATCAGATCGCCCATCGTCGTTCCCGCGCTGCCGGCAAGCGCATGCGACGCCAGTGTCTTGCCATTGTAATCGCGCAGCACGATCTGAACGCTCTGCCCGGCGGCGAAACCGTGCGGATCGGATGCCACCAGGCCAGAGGCAACCAGCGGGCTGTCGTCGCTGCGCACGATGTCGTTCAGGCCGAAATATTGGGAAAAGCCGCTGCCGGCGCGGTCGCTGGGGTTCGATGCGACCTGCGTCACGGCGATGCCGCCACCATTGCCCGTCAGGACGAGCTTGCCGTCGGCAAAGCTCGCCGTTCCAGCGCCCGCAAGACCGGCATTGATTGCCGCCACGGCGTCGTCGATCGTTGCCGCCGGCCCAAGGCTGGTGAAGTCGATACTGGTCTTGGCCAGCATCGCGCCGTCGTTTCCGATAACCGAAAATTGCGCCGCCCCCGTGAAGCCCAGCCGGTCGGCGCCGACCAGCCCCGTATTGCGGCCTTCGAGTTGCCCGGGGACGGGGACGGCCGTTGCGGCATTGGACGCGGCATTGAGCGTTTGCGAAATGCCGCTGAACAGGACACCCAGTTTTTCGGAAAACTCCGGCAGGATGTTGTCCCGCAGGCCGAGCAGGCCACCAAGCTTGCCGCCCGCCGTGGCGGAATCGAGCCGCTCGCCGGTCAAGGCGCCGGGCGCGCCATTGTCGCCGACGAAACGGACTTCAATAGGGGGATAGACCGGTTGGGATACGCCCGTCGTTCCCGACGCATAGCTGAGCTGACGCAGGCGCCGGTCGAGAAGCACGGCACCTGACGCGCTGTCGATCGTCACCCGGCCATCGGGCTGGTCCCTGATGGTAACTCGCGCCAGGCCACTGAGCGTGTCGAGGGCGGCGTTTCGCTGGTCAAGAGCGCCGGCGGGAACGCGGCCCAGCCCCTTCTGCTGCGAAATATTCTCGTTCAGCCCATGAATTCGGGCCAGAAGTTCATTGATATTGTCGATTTCCGCCGTGACTTCGGCGTCGGCGTCGGCGCGCAGCACGTCCACATCGGACCGGATCTGCTGCATCGAATTGATGGCATCCTCGACATTGCTGACAAAGGCTGCGCCGGTCTGGGCCGACGCCTGGAAGGCCGACATCGCGATTGCCGACGCCTTTATCGCGTCCAGCCGCGCGGGCAGCCCTGATTCTGCACCTGGCGCGCCGAGCAGGGCCTGCAACCGGTCCTGATAGGTCGACTGGACATCGGCGCGACCAACGTCGCCGGCGCGGCGATAGGCATTGGCTTCAAGGAACCTGTCCGCGACGCGTTGCGGCTCGCCGGTCACGACGCCGGTGATGCGGCCGGCGGTGACGCTGGTCGACAGCGCGAGCCGCTGCCGCGCATAGCCCGGCGTGTTGACGTTCGCGATGTTGCTGGAAACATTGCGCAGGCCGGCCTGGGACGCCGCCAGGCCGGAAATGGCAGAGCCGAGAATTTCGTTCAGAGACACTAGGCTGACCTTTCCGTGCCCGGGACCGTCCCGGCCGCTGCGCCCGTTGCGCTCACCGCTTGAGCGCGCTGACTTCCTGCAGCATCTCGTCGACCGTCGTGATGATCTTCGAAGACGCGCTGTAGGCGCGCTGGAAGCGGATCATGTTGGTGAATTCCTGCGCCAGATCCACCGTCGACGCTTCCAGCGTGTTGGCCGAAATCTTGCCCGACCCGAGGGAGCCTGGCGTGTTGATCGCGAAATTCCCGGACAGCCCGGAAACGGTGTAGTTGTTGCCCGAAATCCGGGTCAGGCCATCGGGGTTCTGGAAATTCGCCAGCGGCAGCTGGAAGACCGCGCGGGTGGTGCCATCGTCGAAAACGGCACTGACGACGCCTTCGGCGCTGATGTTGACCGCAGCGACATTGCCCAGCGGTCCGCCGTCGACGACGGACGAGATCAACGCCGACTCGCTGCCGAACTGGGTCAGGCCGTCGAGTCCATCCTGCCCACCGAGATTGAGCTGAATGGGAATCGAACCGGCAAGATTGGTCCACGCCGGCGTCATTGTCCCGAACAGTGCCGGTGTCGATCCCGCCAGATCGAGGCTGCCGTCCGGGTTGAAAGCAACCGTTCCGCTCTGGAGCAGGCCGTTCGGCGCTGTCACATCGGTCGCCGGAACAGCATAGATTTCCGCTTGCCACGTATTTGCGCCGGTCTTGAGGAAGGCCATGGCCACATCGTGCGAGCCGCCTTGCGCATCGGAAATCTGGAATGACCGGATGAATGTCGGCGGCGTCGCGCCCGTTGCCAGGTCGCCAGCGGCATAGGCGCCGACAAAGGGCGCCGCCGTCGATTGCAGATTGGCCCTGATTTCGATCTTGCTGGTGGGAACCGCCGTTGCGGTCAGCGAGCTCAGCTTGATCGGCTCGAGCGAGTCGAGGCTGCCGTTGTTGACAAAGCCGCCCTGCTGATCGAGCCGCCAACCCTGCAGGAAATAGCCAGATGCATTGGCCAGAAAGCCCTGGTCGTTTGGCCTGAACGAGCCCGACCGTGTGAAGGAGACGGCGGCGTTGTCGCCAAGCCCGTCGCGCGTCACGAAAAAGCCCGAGCCACTGATGCCGAGGTCGGTCGAGCTTGCCGAGGCCTGCAGCACGCCCTGCCGCGAGATCATGGCCTGGGGGACGGCGGCGACGCCGCCAGCCGAATAGGTGCCGCCCCGGCTGCCGCCCGCCACCAGGGTGCGGAACTGCGCCTCCTCGCTCTTGTAGCCGACCGTATTGATGTTGGTGATATTGTCACCGACGGTGGCCATGGCAGCCGCCTGGGCGTTGAGGCCGGAAACACCCGCATAAAGCGCTGAATAGAGGCTCAAATTCGTCTCCCGTCATTGCGGCCGCCAAAAAAGGCGGCACCAAATCTGCCCCGGCAGAACGGCCGGAAACGCGAGGCCAAGACACGGACCTGCCGCTCATCATAGGCGATCGACAACCCATCCTGCGCAATCGTGCCAAAAAGTCATCGGCGCCTGCATCCGCCTATAATGGCTCGTGAGACCAGCATGAGGCGGTGCCGATGAGTTTGCGGATATCCCTGCGCGACGGGGAAAAGGTCGTGGTCAACGGGGCCGTGCTGCGCTCGGTCGGGCGCACCAACCTGTCCATCGAGAGCAAGGCAGCGATCCTGCGGGGGCGCGATCTGATGGAGCCGCAGCAGGCGACCAGCCCGGCGACGCGCCTCTACCACGCCTGCATTTGCGCCTATGTCGACCCAGAGGGCGCTGCCGGGCATCAGGACAGGATCCTGACGGCGCTGACGGAGGTCATGGCGACGCTCCACATGCCCGTCGCCAAGGCAGCAGCAGCCAGCTTTGCGCGGCTGGTCGCGATGTCGGACTATTACCGCGCACTGGTCGAATGCCGGTCGCTGATCGCCATGGAGAATGCGGCGCTGGCCGGTCCGCCGTCCATGGCGAGTGGGGCAGCGCTGCCGGCATGATCCCGCTGTACGGCGCGATGTCGGCCCTGGCGGCGATGACACCCGATCAACGCTTCGGTCGGGTTGTTGGTGTGCGCGGCGCCTTGATCGAGGTCGAGGGCCTGTCGGGCGTCGCCCGCATTGGTGCGCGTGTCAGCATCGGCAAGGGCGCCAGTGTCGTCGAAGCCGAGATTACTGGCCTCGACCGCAATCTGGCACAATGCCTGCCCTTCGGCGACCTTCAGGGCGTCGTTGCCGGCGCTCGGGTCGACCTCGGCGCCGGGCGCTTCGAAATTCACCCGAGCAGCGCCTGGCTCGGCCGCACGATCAATGGCCTTGGCGAGCCCGTCGATGGCCTCGGGCCCTTGCCGCGCGGCAAGGATGGGCAGGCGATCCGGGCGGCGCCACTGCCCGCGGCGCAGCGCTGCCGCGTCGGTAACCGCATCGAGACGGGGGTTCGCGCGCTCGACATCTTCGCACCGCTTTGTCGTGGCCAGCGGCTGGGCCTGTTCGCCGGGTCGGGCGTCGGCAAGTCAGTCCTGCTGTCGATGCTTGCGCGCTGGACGGAGTGCGATGTCGCGGTGATCGGGCTGGTCGGGGAACGGGGCCGCGAAGTGCAGGAGTTCATCCAGGACGATCTTGGCGCCGGGTTGGCACGCAGCGTCGTCGTTGTTGCCACGTCCGACGAGCCGGCGCTGATGCGCCGCCAGGCGGCCTGGACGACGCTGGCCGTTGCCGAACATTTTCGCGACCAGGGTCTCGATGTCCTGTGCATGATGGATTCGGTCACGCGCTTTGCCATGGCCCAGCGCGAGATCGGCCTGGCCAGCGGCGAGCCGCCGGCAACGAAGGGCTATCCGCCAACCGTCTTTGCCGAACTGCCGCGGCTGCTCGAACGCGCCGGACCCGGACTTCCCGGTCAAGGCAGCATCACCGGTCTTTTCACCGTTCTCGTCGATGGCGACGATCACAACGAGCCGATTGCGGATGCCGTCCGCGGCATCCTCGACGGCCATGTCGTGATGAGCCGTGCGATTGCCGAACGCGGGCGCTATCCGGCGATCGACATCCTGAAATCGGTGTCCCGAACGCTGCCCGCAGCGCATGGCGCCGATGAAAACACCATGCGGATCGCCGCCCGCCGCGCGCTTTCGACCTATAATGACATGCAGGAGATCATTCGGCTCGGCGCCTACAAGCCCGGATCGAATGTCGATGTCGATCATGCAATCGCCGTCGTTCCCGAAATCGAAGCCCTGCTTACCCAGAACAAGCAGGACCCCGGCACACTGAACGACAGCTTCAACAGTCTTTCCGCCATTCTGAGGAGCAGCCATGCAGAGCCCCTATGACCCGCTGCTGCGCGTGCAGCGCCGCAGCCTCGACGCCATCCGGCTTTCACTCATCGCCGAGCTGTCGCGGGAACAGGCCGTCGAGATGCGTCTTGCGGAAATCGACACGCGCATCGCTGCGGAAACGCGCGCTGCAGCGGGCAACTGGCAACTGATGTCCCATCCCTATTCGCGCCGTCAGAAGGACGATCGCGTTCGCCTTGAAGGCGATCGCGTCGCTGTCGGGCAGGCTTTGGGTCGGCTTCGGGACGCGACCATGGAAGCCTGCGGCCAGATGCAGGCCGTCACCGAAGCCTCGGCGGCCTTTGTCGCTGACCGTTATCGCCAGATCGCCCAGTCCGAACAGGCCGAAGCCGATGATTTTGCCGGTGCGCGGCTCGGCGGCCCGCGCCGCGCCGCCTTGGGGCGCGCATAACGCCGCCACCTGACAGCAAGAAACCGGAGCGGGAAACAAGGGCGGCATGATCACATTGGGCCCCACGGCGACGTCCGACGCGGCAAGACGTGCCGAGATCATCTACCAGGATGCGCGATCGGACATCGACGTGCGGCTTTGGCGCGCCGCCCTCGGCACGGATGCGTCTGCGCGGGCATCCGAAGCCGCACCGCCGCGCGGTGGTTTCAGCCTGTCGACGCTCCTGCAACTCGCGGCTGTCGATACGCCGACGCCGGCGGCGCCCGTCGTGCCGCGCCCTGCCCAGCCGAATCCTGCCCAGCCGGGTCCTGCACCCCCGGTGCCTGTTGCTGCCAAGACAACGCCCGAAGCCGGCGCGCACACAGGGCTCGGGCCCAACGCTGCCTATTCGGGGGTGATTGCGGACGCAGCCAAGCGCACCGGCATCCCGGGCGCCGCCCTTGCCACCATCATCAATGCCGAAGCCGCCAAGGACCGCGGCGGGGCCTGGCTGGCAGGGTCGCGCAACGCCCGCTCGACGGCGACAGGTATCGGGCAGTTCCTTGCCGGCACCTGGACTTCCGAAGCTGAGCGCGCCGGAACCTGGCTGCACGCGACCGCGCGAAGCAACGGCTGGATCGGCGCCGACGGCAAGGTATTGCCGGGGGCACGCGCCGCACTTCTCGATCTGCGCCACGATGCCGATGCCTCGATCAACGCCACCGCCGACTATGCCCGGCAAAGCCTGCACAAGATCGCCGCTGCCGGCATCGCGATCGGGTCGACGGCGGACCAGATCGCCAAGACTGCCTATCTCGGGCACAACCTGGGTGTCGGCGACGCCGTGAAGTTCCTTCGCGGCGGGCTGAATGACGGCCATGCCCGTCGCCTTCTCGACGCCCAGATCGGCAGCGCCAGTGCGGCGACCCGAATCGCCGCTGCAGGCAGCGCCGCCGCTGCGCATCGGAATTGGCTGACCGGCTTCCTGAGTCGCCACATCCGTCCCGATCGTTTCTCGATCTGACCCGTAATTATACTGTGACCCCCGATTGCGGACAAAGAATCCGGGTTCGTTACTGCCAATAAAACCGATCAAGCGTCACGGTCAGTGAGTCCATACCGCAAGCGTAACGAATAAATACAGTAGTATCCCGCGAATTGAAACCGACCACTCGTTAGGACTAAAAATCTTTTTAGTGAGGTCTTGGAAAACATTTTGTTTCCCTGACGGCGCTAGGGGGAAAATCTCATGTCGAAAATCACGATTGCTCTCGAAGAAGCGGTTGCGGCCATTCTTTCCGAAACCAAGGTTCCTGAGACAGAGCGCACCAGCCGCCAGCGCGCCAACATCGACCGGGCTTTCGTCCGGATACTGAAGCTGATTGCGCCCCGGATCCGGCATTTCATCCGGCAATATGGGCTTGTCGCCCATTGGGAGGACGCCGAACAATGCTGCGCCATCGCCGTGCACCGCGCGATCCACAGCTACGATCCCGAAAAGGCCCAGTTCACCACCTTCATCAACTGGCAGATCCGCGGCGAGCTTCAGGGCCTGCGCTTCCGTCTGATGGCCGATCAGCGGCCGTCGGCACGCAAGGTCGCAGCGACGACGGTCTCGATGCACGGCATCTCGAGCAGCATCGACGGCGAGGAAATGTCGCTCGAATCGATCATCGAGGACGAAGACGCCCTGGCGCGCACCGAAATGGCGGCGTCCGACTATCTTGCGCGGTCCGCAACGGCTGCCTTGCTCGATGATTTCGTAAAGACGTCGCGGACCACCGCCGTTGCCCAGCTGCTCAAGCGCCCCGTACCCAAGCGCCGTCCTGCCGACGCTTCGCAGGCGCTCGATCTTGCCGGCCGCAAGGCGCGGACCAGCGTCGCCGATGCGACCGAGGTAGCCAAGATCGAAGCAAATCTGCTGCGTGACAGGGCCATCATCGAGGGCCGGCTGTTCGACATGGCCAGCGGCGGCGAACAGGATGGCGTCTCCCAGGAGCGCGCCCGCCAGATCAGCAAGCGTGCCGCCACGGTCATGGCGCATCTTTCCCAGACGAACCCCCGCTTTGCGTTGATGACGCGCTAAGCCGGGCAACGAGCGTCTGGGCGGGGGGTGGCGGGTCGATACCCCCGCCCCCGCGCCGGGCCGGCGCCGGGCCAGCTGCGACGCCAAGCAAGGGACTGATAAATTCGACGCGCCTGGCCCATCCGGCCAAGGCGCGTCTATAATGAAGCCAAGTGCTTCCATCCGGCCGCATGATTGTCGCAAAGGGACCACCGGCCATGGCCATCAGAGTCGATCTGCAGTGCAACGCCGAACTGGACGCGGACCTCGAATATCAGACGCATGCCTGGTTCGACGCCGTGCCGCGCAAGGGCGAAGTCATCCAGTTCCGCAGTGCCAAGGACACCATGCTGCACCCGCGCGTCGTGCTCGGGGTCAACTATATCGAGAGCGAACCCAATAACTTTCGCGTGCTGGTCGTCGTCGAATAGATCGAGGCGTGCCAGGGCTGGGAGGGTTCGGCGCTACCGCCGCGCCTTCACCGCCACGCTTTCGGGAAGCTCCTCGCCAAACACCCGCTGATAATATTCGGCCACGATGCCGCGCTCGGCTTCGTCGCACTTGTTGAGGAAGCTCAACCGGAAGGCGAAGCCGACGTTGCCCAGGATCGTCGCATTCTGAGCCCAGGTGATGACCGTGCGCGGGCTCATCACGGTCGAGATGTCGCCGCCGATGAAGCCGGCGCGCGTCATGTCCGCCACCCGCACCATGTTCGCCACCTGCTTGCGGCCCACTTCGGTATCGAAATCCTTCACCTTGGCGATGACGATCGCGGTCTCGGTGTGGTGGGGCAGATAGTTGAGCGTGGTGACGATGTTCCAGCGGTCCATCTGGCCCTGGTTGATCTGCTGGGTACCATGGTAAAGTCCGGTCGTGTCGCCCAGGCCGACGGTATTGGCCGTCGCGAACAGCCGGAAATACGGATTTGGCCGGATGACGCGGTTCTGGTCGAGCAGCGTCAGCTTGCCCTCCACTTCGAGAACGCGCTGGATGACGAACATCACATCGGGTCGGCCGGCATCATATTCGTCGAACACCAGCGCGGTGGGCGTTTGCAGCGCCCAGGGCAACAGGCCTTCGCGGAACTCGGTCACTTGCTGGCCGTCGCGCAGCACGATCGCATCCTTGCCGATCAGGTCGATACGGCTGATGTGGCTGTCGAGGTTGATGCGGATGCACGGCCAGTTGAGGCGTGCCGCGACCTGCTCGATATGGGTCGATTTGCCGGTGCCATGATACCCCTGGATCATCACCCGCCGGTTGTGGGTGAAGCCGGCCAGGATCGCCAGCGTGGTGTCCGGATCGAAGACATAGCTCGGATCGAGGTCGGGAACGCGCTCGTCCTTCACCGAAAAGGCCGGCACCTGCATGTCGATATCGACGCCGAAGACCTCGCGGGCATCGACGCTATGGTCTGGCACCATCAGGGCCGTGCCTTGGGACGTCATCTGGTTGTTCGAAACTGCTGTAGCCACGGGAATCAGGACTCCGTCTTGAATGCGGATGCGGACTTGAGGTGCGTATAGGCGTTGACGACGGCCTGCAACTTTCCTTCCATCGATCGGTCCCCCTCATTGCTGTCAGGGTGGTAGCGACGGACAAGGCGTTTGTAGGCGCGGCGGATGTCGTCAGGGGTTGCGGCATCGCCAAGGCCGAGCGCGGCGAGCGCCTGGGCATCGCCAAAGCCGGCCCAGCGTTTCGGTACCGGCGCCGGCCTGTCCCTGCCGAACAGATCATGGGCATCGCCGAAGCTGAACGCCATCCGGCCCTTGGGGGTGGTGGCCTGTTCCCATCCGGCCAAGGGCGACTGAGCCTCGAAAATCTCGTCAGGGGAGAGCCCGTCGAAGAAATTGTAGCCGGCATTGAAGGCCCGCACATGTTCGAGACACAGGAATTGCCAGCCGGCTTCGCTGCCCGGCGCCCGGTTCGATTTCGGCGCGCGAAATTCCCCCGGGCGGGCGCAGCCGGGGTGGTCGCACAGCGCTTCGCGTTCGACACGGCCATGCAGGCGCGCCGATCGTTTTGCAGGTTCAGGCGGTTCGACGGTGATTGCAGCAGCCCCTTTGGCGTTGCGAGCCGCCGTGGGTATAGAGGCGGCAAGCAAAGGAAAAGACATATGGGCAGGGTATCGAGCGAAATCGAGGCGCGACTTGTGGCCGCGCTGGCGCCGTCATCGCTGGCGATCAGCGATGACAGCGAGCAGCACCGCGGCCATGCCGGCCACGATGGCTCGGGGGAAAGCCATTTCACCGTGCAGATCACTGCCGCCGCCTTTGCCGGCGTGTCCCGCGTGGCGCGGCAGCGGCTGGTCTATGCAGCGCTGGGCGACATGATGGCGCCGGGCGGGGTGCACGCCCTGGTCATCAAGGCGACCGCGCCGGGCGAGTAAAGCCTCGCGCTCCCCACCGGTTTCGCCGGTGGGGGGAGGGCGACGACGGGATTATCCCGCCAAGATTATGTCAGCCGCTTTTTCGGCGATCATCACTGTGGCGGCATTGGTATTGCCGCTCACCAGCCGCGGCATCACCGAAGCATCGACGACTCGCAGCCCGGCAATCCCGAGCACGCGGAGCTGCGGGTCGACAACGCTCATCGGATCGTCGGTCCGCCCCATCGCGGCGGTACCGACCGGATGGTAGATCGTCGAGCCGGCCATTCGCGCATAGTCGAGCAGCGCTTCATCGCTTTCTGCCGGGGCGCCGGGGTTGAGCTCGGGCCCCATCCACGGGCTCAGCGCCGGCTGTGCCGCCAGCAGCCGCGCCCAGCGCAGGCCGGCGACGATCGTTGCCTGGTCGGTCGGGTCACTGAGGTAATTGGGGCGGATGGCGGGGCGATCGAGTGGCGCTGCGGTCTTGATATGGATGCTGCCGCGGCTTTCGGGGCGTAGCTGGCAAGGGGCGATGGTAAGGCCGGGCAGCCGCTCGAGCGACATCTTGCCGGTTTGCGCAAAGGCCTCGACATCGCTGGTGGCAGGCAGGATGTGATATTGAACATCGGGGCCGGAAAGTCCTGGCCGCGTGCGTACATAGGCCTGGATGTGCGCCGCCGACAGGGTGAGCAGCCCCTGGCGCCGCGTTGCGTAGCGCGCCACCTCGCGCACCAGCCGCCAGCCGCGACTGAGCTCGTTGACGCTGACGCAATCGTGAAGGCGATAGGTGACGCCGACGACATAATGATCCTGCAGATTGTTGCCGACGCCCTTCAATGCATGAACGACGGGCACGCCGGCAGCGGCAAGCACCGCGGGGTCACCAATGCCCGACAGTTCGAGCAACTGGGGCGAATTGACTGCGCCACCCGAAAGGATGACCTCCCGGCGGGCCCTGGCTTCGACGCTGCTGCCCTTCTGGGTGTAGCGCACGCCGGTGGCGCGCTTGCCATCAAGCATCACCTTCTCGGCCTGGGCGTGGGTTTCGAGCGTCAGATTGGCACGCTTCAGCGCCGGGCGCAGATAGGCCATGGCGAGCGACCAGCGCCGGCCGTTCTTCACCGTCATCTGGAAATAGCTGATGCCATCCTGGGCAGCGCCGTTGACATCGTTGTTGAAGGACAAGCCGGCCTCGATGCCGGCCTTGATCACCGCATCCGAAATCGGGTGGGTGTCGCGCGGGTCCGACACGTTGAGCGGGCCGTCGCTGCCATGAAGGGGGTCGCTGCCAAGGCGTTCATTACCCTCGGCACGGCGGAAGAACGGCAGGATGTCGCTATAGCTCCATCCGGTGCAACCCATCTGCGCCCATTGATCGAAATCGGCCGGCTGGCCGCGCACATACAAAAGACCGTTGATCGACGACGAACCGCCGAGCACCTTGCCGCGTGGCCAGACATGGCTGCGCCCGCCGGTGCCGGGGTCGGGCTCGGTTTCGTACAGCCAGTTGACCTTGGGGTCCTTCAGCGTGCGGGCGTAGCCGATCGGGATGTGGATCATCGGATCGGAATCGCGCCCGCCGGCTTCGAGCAGCAGCACGGTGGATTTGCCGTCGGCGGTCAAGCGGTTGGCCAGCACGCACCCCGCGCTCCCGGCGCCGACAATGATGTAATCATATTCCCGCATGGCTCACTCCCCGTTGCCGAGCATCGGGGAAAGCCGCCGGGGGTGCAACCTACTCCACCACCGGCAACCACACGGCGCTGGCCTGGCCGGGGCCGAAAGCCACACTTTGCGTCGCCGGCTTGTAGTCGGCGGCCTTGGCGTTGAAGATATTGGGCACGAAGGTCTGCGGATTGCGATCATAGAGCGGGAAAAGGCTCGATTGCACCTGCACCATGATCCGGTGGCCCGGCGCAAAGACATGGTTCACATTCGGCAGCCCGAACTTGTAATTCTCGACTTTGCCCGGTGTCAGCGCTGCCGGCGTCGGGAAGCCATGGACATAACGCCCGCGGTAGATCTCGATCCCCACCGGCATCAGCATCCCCGCGGTCTTCGGCTTGCCCGTTGCTTCCTCGGGGTAGACATCGATCAGCTTGACCACCCAGTCGCTGTCCGTTCCGCTTGTCGCTGCAAACAGATCGACCATCGGCGCCCCGGCGATATGCAGCGGCTTGTCGAGCGGCGCCGAGGTGAAGCTGATCACATCGGGGCGGCCTTCGACGAAATGCTGGTCGGTGACGAGCCAGGTCGTCCACACATCCCGGTCGCGCAGATGCACCGGGCGCGGAACGAATGGCACGGGCTTGGCAGGATCGGAAACATAGACTTCGGTGCCCGCCGCCGTCGCCGGTGTGAAGGCAAGGCCGTTGCCGGGCTGCAGATAGACCGGCATCTGCTTCTTGCCTGCCGGCCACGCCTTGGCCGTCTCCCAACCGGCGCCGCCGCCCGTTGAATAGGTAATCACGGGCGCGATATCGGCGCGCTTGCCGCCGGTCTTCAGATACTGGTCGAGAAAGGGCTTCATCGTCTGGGTGCGGAACTGCAACCCGGTATCGCCGACGAAATCCAGCTTGCCGAGCGCGCTGCCGTCGTAATTCACCCCCGAATGCCGCCACGGCCCGATGACAAGGTGGACGAGGGGGTTTTTGGCGCCGCCGAGGGCGTCATATACCGCCGGGGCGCCGTAGCTGTCTTCCTGGTCCCATTGCCCGACGACGAGCATCGTCGGCACGGTCAGCTTGCGCTTGCCGAGCAGCTTGTCGACCGCCTGCTCCTGCCAATAGGCATCATAGGCCGGGTGCTCCATCATCTTGCGCGCCGCCGGAAAGGCATCGGCGCCATAGCGCTTCGCGAAATCCCCGGCCGAGCCTTCGCGCAGATAGGCATCGTAATCGTCGCCACTCCCATAGGGCACGCCGCCGCCGCCCTTTTTCGCTGTCTGGGCGATGATGTAATCGAATGCCGACTGGCGGAAGGCGCCGTTGTGGAACCAGTCGTCGCCCATCCAGCCATCGACCATCGGGCTTTGCGGCACCGCGGCCTTTAAAGCCGGATGTGGATCGATCAGCGCCATCAAGGCCGTGAAGCCGGGGTAGGACGATCCGGTGATGCCGACGCGGCCGTTCGATTCAGGGACATTCTTTACCAGCCAGTCGATCGTGTCATAGGCATCGGTGGCATGATCGACCGGCGTCGCGTTAAGCGGGCCCCTGAGCGGCCGGTTCATCACATAATCGCCTTCGGAGCCGTGCAACCCGCGCACGTCCTGATAGACGCGGATGTAACCGTCGCGCACGAATTCGGTGTCGGACACCGGCAGGATTTCGGTGATTGTCTGGCTGCGGTTGCGTGCGGTTGCCTTGCCGGCGTCGTAAGGCGTGCGGGTCAGCAGGATCGGGCCGTCCTTCGTCCCCTTGGGCATGACGATGACGGTGAACAGCTTCACCCCGTCCCGCATCGGGATCATCACTTCCTTGCGGACATAATCAGCCTGGGGGCGGGCGACGTCATAGGACTCGACGATGTCGTTCTGCATCGGCGGCGTCTGGGCCATGGCCGCACCGGCCCCGAGCAACAGTGCCATCATTGTCAGCCGGATCATCATTGGGTCCCCTCGTTCTTCTGGCGCCAAAGCACTCCAACATCGGGCACAAGTCAAACAATGTCGCGCAATTATCGTGCTCGATCCGGCGCGGATGCGCTCAAAAAGGCGAAAAGGGCTTTGGGGCCGCCGGCCCCAAACGCCGTCAGCCCGTCTTCTTGGCTGGCTTTTTCGCAGCTGCTTTCTTGGCGGGCGCTTTTTTCGCGGCCGGCTTCTTGGCGGCTGCCTTTTTCACCGGCTTCTTGCCCTTCGACGGCATTGCCGCCCGCGCATCGATCAGCGCGCCGGCGGCTTCGAGGCCGATCGTCATGCCGTCTTCGGTCTTGGGCACGGTGGCATTGGTGGTGCCATCTGTAATGTACTGGCCGAAGCGGCCGGCCATCAGCTTCATCACCGCCCCCGACACCGGGTGCGGACCGATTTCGCGCAACGGTGCCAATGCCGTGCGGGCGCGCGGGCCGGCGGCAGCGGCTTCGGCAAGCTTGACGACGGCGGCGTTCATGCCGGTTTCGAACACCTCGGCGGTGGCGCCCAGCCGGGCGTATTTCCCCGCATGCTTCAGATAGGGCCCATATTGGCCGATGCTGGCGATGATCGGTTCACCGCTTTCGGGATGGGTTCCGACCGTGCGAGGCAGCGACAGCAAGCGCAGGGCCAGATCAAGGTCTTCGGGGCCGGTCACCGAGACATCCTTGGGAATCGAGGCGCGTGGCGGCTTTTCCGCTTCCCCGCGCTGGACATAGGCGCCGAAGCGGCCCGACCGCAGGGTGATCGGCTCGCCGGTTTCGGGGTCGCTGCCAAGCAGCACCGGGCCGGCATTTTCCTGGGCGCCGCCGTCGCTGGCGAACTGGCGGGTGTATTTGCATTCGGGGTAGTTGGAGCAGGCGACGAATGCCCCGAACTTGCCGGTCTTCAGGCTCAGCCGGCCATTGCCACAGGTCGGGCACAGCCGCGCATCGCTGCCGTCGCCCTTGTCGGGGAACAGCATCGGCGACAGGAACTCATCGATCGCAGCCGTGACATCCGACGGTCGAAGCTCAAGGATTTCCTTGGTCTTGGGCGAAAAGTCCGCCCAGAAATCGCGCAGCACGGTCAGATAATCGAGATCGCCCGCCGAGACATCATCGAGTCGGGTTTCAAGATCGGCAGTGAAATCATAGCCGACATATTTCTCGAAAAAGCGTTCGAGAAAGGCCGTGACCAGCCGGCCCTTTTCCTCGGCCCAGAAACGGCTCTTCTCGACGCGGACATAGGCCCGGTCGCGCAGTGTCTGGAGAATCGAGGCATAGGTCGAGGGCCGGCCGATGCCGAGCTCCTCGAGCCGCTTGACGAGCGAGGCTTCCGAAAAACGCGGTGGCGGTTCGGTGAAATGCTGCTTCGGCGTCACCTCACTGGTCGTGCAGGTCTCACCCTTGGTCAGTCGCGGCAGGCGGCGGCCGTCCTCGTCATCGGCGTCGGACGCGATGTCTTCGGCGGTCTCGGTGTAAACGGCGAGGAAGCCGGGGGTTATGATGACCTGCCCAGTGGCGCGAAGCCCGGTGCGGCCGCTGGCGCAAAGCAGGTCGATGCTGCTGCGCTCCATTCTGGCCGATGCCATCTGGCTGGCGACGGTGCGCTTCCAGATGAGGGCGTAAAGCTTTTCGGCATCGCCCACCGGCGCCTTGGAGGCGCGATAGCCGAGGTCGGTCGGGCGGATCGCCTCATGGGCTTCCTGGGCGTTCTTGGCCTTGGTGGCATAGTGGCGCGGCTTTTCGGGCAAGGTATCGGCGCTGCTGCCATAATCCTGGGCGATGACATCGCGAATGGCGCTGATCGCTTCGGCAGCAATCTGCACGCCGTCCGTCCGCATATAGGTAATCCGGCCTTCCTCGTAGAGGCCCTGCGCCACCCGCATCGTGTGGCTGGCAGTAAAGCCCAGCTTGCGCGCCGCTTCCTGCTGCAAGGTCGAGGTGGTGAAGGGCGGATAGGGGTTTCGCGTCGCGGGCCTGGTATCGACAGCATGGACGGTAAACGCGCCGGCCTCGATATCGCTGACGGCGCGCCTGGCGGTGGCTTCATCGGTAATGTCGAAGCGATCGAGCTTCTTGCCCTGGAAAACGCTCAGCCGCGCTGGAAAGCTCTGGCCGGCCTTTGAGACCATGGCGGCGTCGATTGTCCAATATTCGCGCGCGACGTGCGATTCGATTTCGGATTCGCGCTGGCAGATCAGCCGCAACGCGACGGATTGCACCCGCCCGGCGCTTTTGGCGCCCGGCAGCTTGCGCCAGAGCACGGGGGACAAGGTGAAACCGACAAGATAATCGAGCGCACGGCGCGCGCGATAGGCATCGATCAGCGCGTCATCGAGTTCGCGCGGGCGCTGCATGGCGGCAAGGACCGCGGTCTTGGTGATCTCGTTGAAGGTGACGCGCGCTGCGCCGGCCTTGGGCAAGGCCTTCTTGGCCTTGAGCCATTCGAGCAGGTGCCAGGAAATCGCCTCGCCTTCGCGGTCGGGGTCGGTGGCGAGGATGACCTGGTTCGCCCGCTTGGCGGCGTCGGAAATGGCCTTCAACTGCTTGGCGCGATCACCCGAGACTTCCCACAGCATGGCAAAGTCATGGTCGGGATCGACCGAGCCGTCCTTGGGGGGCAGATCGCGAATATGGCCGAAGCTGGCCAGAACTTCGTAATTCGACCCCAGATATTTATTGATCGTCTTGGCCTTGGCCGGCGATTCGACGATCACGAGGTCCATGCGGGTCCTGCCTTATATTGCCGGGCGCGTTGCCGAGTATACAGCGGCGCGGCCCCTACGCGGCTTTTGGGGTGGGACGCAAGGGGTGAACGCCGCATTTTGGCTTCAGGGCAGCTTCAGCCCGCCGCTACCCGGCCGCCGGCGTGGCGCACCAGCCCGCCCGCCAGTTCGAGATCGAGCAGCACGGTTGCCACCACGGCAGGCGGCAGGCCCGACAGGCGAACAATCTCGTCGATGGCAACGGGTGTCGGAGACAGCAGCCGCTCGATTTCGGCACGGTCGGCGTCGCCGGCATCGAGCGCCGGGGGTTCGCTCCAGGCCGGTTCCGCGGCCCTGAAGCGCAATCCGAGCTGCGAGCCGCTGCCTTGGCCGAAAGCCGACAGCGCCTCGACAACATCTGCGGCCGATTGAACCAGGGTCGCACCTTCACGGATCAGCAGGTTGCAGCCCTGGGCCCGCGGATCGAGCGGTGAGCCGGGAATCGCCATCACTTCGCGCCCGGCCTCGGCCGCGATCCGCGCGGTGATCAGCGATCCCGATCGCGGCGCGCCTTCAACGACAAGAGTGCCCGCTGCCAGCCCGGCGATGATGCGGTTGCGGCGTGGAAAATGCCGGGCCTGGGGCTCCACGCCCGGCTTCTGTTCGGCAAGGATCAGGCCCTTTTCGGCAATTTCGGCCATCAGCGCGGCATTTTCGGGCGGGTACACGACATCCACCCCGCCAGCGACGACGGCGATCGTGCCGCCGGCCATGGCGCCCTGATGCGCCGCGGCGTCGATACCGCGGGCCAGGCCCGAGACGACGACCATGTCTTCGGCGGCAAGATCAGTGGCGAGTTGGCGGGCAAAACGTGCCCCGGCGGCGCTGGCGTTGCGCGCGCCGACAATGGCGACAGCAGGGCGATCGAGCAGCCCGGGATCGCCGCGCGCTGCAAGCACTGGCGGCGCGGTTTCAAGTGCGGCAAGCAAGGCCGGATAGGCCGGCGTGCCGATAAAGACCGGCACAGCACCGATACGTGCCAGCGTCTCAAGCTCGTCTTCGGCAACGGCAGCGCTGGTGATTGCCAATGTCCGCTGGCCGCGCCGCGCCAGGTCGGGCAGCGCCTGCAGCGCGGCCTCGGCCCCACCGAAACGCGCAACAAGCTGGCGATAGGTGACGGGGCCGATGCTGTCGGTACGAATCAGCCGAAGGCGGGCGACGGCATCGGCGGGGATCACGCGGCGTCCTTCACTTCGCCCCGATCCGGCTTTCGGTGCCGGCACGCAGCCGGGCGATATTGTCCCGATGTTTCCAGAACAGGATTGCCGCCATGATCGCCAGCGCGATGGCCGAATGCGGCGCCCCCAGCGCGGCGGCGGCAACGGGGGCCGCCACCGCTGCGATCAGCCCGCCGACCGACGAATAGCGTGTCGCCAGCGCGCCACCGACCCACGCGACCAGCGCTGCCACCCCAGCCAGCGGCACCGCTGCCAGCGCCACGCCGAGCAGTGTTGCAACCCCCTTGCCGCCACGAAAGCCGAGCCAGACCGGGAAGCAATGGCCGATGAACGCCGCGACGCCGGCGAGCATGCCAGCCTCAACCCCGCTGAACTGCTGGCCGAGCAGCACGGCGGCCGCGCCCTTGCCGGCATCGAGCAGCAGCGTGGCGGCAGCAAGCCCCTTGTTGCCGGTGCGCAGCACATTGGTGGTCCCGATGTTGCCCGAGCCGACGGTGCGGATGTCGATGCCGATCGCGCGCGTCAGCAACAGTCCGAACGGCACGCTGCCGAGCAGATAACCCAGGCCAATCCAGAGCAGTTGTGCCGTCCCCATGGCGCCACGCTAACCGGCGGCCAGTGCATTTGAAAGCCCGGGACTTGCCGCTATGCTGTACCAACAGGGGGCCAAGGGGCATAAAGATGAATAATATTCGGCAGTTGTGCGTCGGCGCCATCATGGCGGCACTGGCGACAGTCGCCGCTCCGGCGCTGGCGGCAGGGATGTTGCCCACGCCGGCGCGCCCGGCCGATCAGGGAGCAGGCCCTTATCCCACGCTGGTCATTCGCGGTGCCACCATCATCAACGGCAATGGCGGTCCACCCTATGGCCCTGCCGATATCGTCATCACCGGCAATCGCATCACCGAGATCCGCAGTGCCGGGACGCCCGGGTTGCCGATGATGGCCGGACGCCCCCCGGCCAACGCCACCCGCGAGATCGACGCCGCCGGCATGTTCGTGCTCCCCGGCTTTGTCGACATGCATGGCCATAATGGCGACGCAGACAAGGCGCCCGACCCGAGCTATGCCTATCGCCTGTGGCTGGCGCATGGCGTCACGACGGTACGGGGTGTTTCGTTCTTCGGCGGCGATGCCGCCCACGCCCTCGACGACAAGCGGCGCAGCGCGGCAGGCGAGATCACTGCGCCACACCTCTACGTTTACCAGACGCTCGGCTCGGGCTGGAACGACGGGCGGGTGCAGACCCCCGACAAGGCGCGCGCCTGGGTGCGCTGGGCGGCGAAGGCCGGCATCGATGGCATCAAATTCTTCAACCGCGGCGACGAAACCCCCGAAATCGACCGCGCCGCGATCGACGAGGCCAAAAAGCTCGGCCTCGGCACTGTGGCGCATCTGTCCCAGCCCAACATTGCCGAATTCAACGCTCGCGATGCCGCCGCCGCCGGGCTGGGCACGATCACGCATTTCTATGGGCATTTCGAATCGCTGCTGAAGGACCGCCGCACCCAGGACACCCCGACCGACTACAACTTCAACGACGAACAGATGCGCTTCGGCGGCATCGCCGAAATCTGGAACCAGATCCACGAACCCGGCGGCCCCGAATGGGTGGATTATCTCAAGGCCCAGAAGGCCAGCGGGGTGGTGTTCGATCCGACATTCAACATCTACAGCGCCAGCCGCGATCTCATGCGCGCCAAGAACGCCGATTGGCATGCCCGCTATGCACTGCCGTCAATGACCCAATTCTTCGAATCGAACCGTGAAAACCACGGCAGCTATTTCTTCGACTGGACAACGGCGCGGGAGGTGACCTGGCGCAACTTCTACACCCGCTACATGCGGCTGGTGAATGATTACAAGAACATGGGTGGCCGGGTAACAACGGGCAGCGACCCCGGCTTCATCTATCAGCTCTGGGGCTTCAGCTATATTCTCGAGCTCGAACTGCTACAGGAAGCCGGCTTTTCGCCGCTCGAGGTCATCCAGGCGGCAACGATCAACGGCGCCCGCACGCTCAACGACCCCAAGGGCCTCGAACCGCAATTCGGCCTTGTCCGGCCGGGCATGGTCGCCGATCTCGTCATCGTTCCCGAAAACCCGCTGCAGAATTTCAAGACGCTCTACGGCACCGGCTTCGAACGGCTCAACGAAGCCACCCAGAAAACCGATCGCGTCGGCGGGGTGCGCTGGACGATCAAGGACGGCATGGTATTCGATGCCCCGGCGCTGCTGAAGTCGGTTGCCGATCAGGTGGCGGTGGAAAAAGCCAGGGCACGTTAAGAGCCTCCGGCGGCTGGGGCCGGCGGCCCCAAACCCCGATTGCTGGGGGCGCTTCTAAGACCGACGGATTGCTCCTAGGCTTGGCTCGATGATCCCTGCCAGCATTCCGGACTATCGTGACGCTGCCCGGCGCCGCCTGCCGCGCTTCCTGTTCGATTACATCGATGGCGGCAGCTATGCCGAAACGACGCTGGCGCGGAATGTAAGCGATCTGGCAGCCGTCGCCCTCGACCAGCGCGTTCTCGTTGACGTGTCGAGCATCGATACGGCGACCAGCCTGTTCGGCCAGGCGCTGGCCATGCCGGTCGCGCTCGGACCCATCGGCCTTGCCGGCATGACTGCCCGGCGCGGCGAGGTGCAGGCGGCGCGGGCGGCACGGGCGGCAGGGCTCGCCTTCACCCTGTCGACGGTCTCGGTCTGCCCGATTGCCGAGGTGGCGGGCGCCGTCGTCCCGCCGTGGTTCCAGCTCTACATGCTCCGCGATCGCGGCTTTGTTGCCGCGATGATCGCGGCGGCGCGCGATGCCGGCTGCCCGGTGCTGGTGTTCACCGTCGATCTGCCGACGCCAGGCGCGCGCTATCGCGATGTGCGGTCGGGGCTGGCGGGTGCGCCGGGGCTGGGCGGGCGGCTTCGTCGCGGCACGCAGGTGGCAGCGCGGCCGGGCTGGGCCTTGGAGGTCGGGCTCGGCGGCGGGCCGCTGACGCTGGGCAACCTTGCGGGTGTGCTCGGCGCGCGGACGCCGCTCAGCGACTTTCTCGGCTGGATCGGCGCCAATTTCGATCCCGCCGCATCTTGGGCAGACCTTGAATGGGTGCGGTCACAATGGCCAGGGCCGCTGGTCGTCAAGGGTATCCTCCACCCCGATGATGCACGTGCCGCCTTTGCCATCGGCGTGGACGGAATCGTCGTTTCCAACCATGGCGGGCGACAGCTGGATGGCGCCGTCTCGGCCGTCCGGGCGCTGCCGGCGATCCGCGATGCAGTCGGTGATGGCATGACGGTGCTTGCCGATGGCGGGGTGCGCTCGGGGCTTGATGTGCTGCGGTATCTCACATTGGGAGCGGATGGCGTCCTGCTCGGCCGGGCCTGGGCCTGGGCACTGGCGGCCGGCGGGGAAGCCGGCGTGGCGCATATGCTGGCGCTGCTCCGTACCGAGCTGCGTGCCGCCATGGCGTTCACGGGTCGCACCCGGTTGCCGGGCGCAGCCGCCGTGCCTACACCCGGCGCATGACCACCAGCCTCGCCATTGCCCTTGCCCAGTTGAACGCCTCGGTCGGCGGGCTGGCAGCCAATTGTGACGCCATCCTTGCCGCGCGCGCACAGGTGCCCGACGCCGATCTGCTGGTCACGCCCGAATTGTCGGTGGTCGGCTATCCGCCTGAAGACCTTGTCCTCAAGCCGGCGCTGGTTGCCGCCGCCATGCAGCAGGTCGAGCGCCTCGCTGCCGTCACGGCCGATGGCGGCCCGGCGCTGCTCGTCGGCGCGCCGCTGGCCGAGGATGGCAATTTGTTCAACGCCATGTTCCTCCTCGATGGCGGTGAAATCGTCGGGGTGACGCGTAAGCATGATCTGCCCAACTACGGCACTTTCGATGAAAAGCGGGTGTTCGATGCCGGGCCGCTGCCCGGGCCGCTGGCGTTTCGCGGCGTGCGGCTCGGGGTGCCGATCTGCGAGGACATGTGGACGGCCGACGTTGCCGAATGCCTTGCTGAAACCGGCGCCGAAATCCTCATCGTCCCCAACGGATCGCCCTTCGAAGTCGGCAAGGACGATCGCCGCCTCAGCCTCGCCGTCGCGCGGGTTACCGAAACCGAATTGCCGCTGGTCTATCTGAACCGTGTCGGCGGGCAGGACGAGCTCGCCTTCGACGGCGCCAGCTTCGTTCTCAATGCCGATCGTACCCTTGCCGTGCAGATGCCCGACTGGGACGAGAATGTCGTCACCACCCATTGGACGCGCAGCATGCTCGGGCACCGGTGGACGTGCGCACAGGGGCCGCGTGCCGTTCTCGACAATGAGCCCGCCGACATCTACCACGCCATGCTTACGGCCCTGCGCGATTATGTGAATCGCAACGGCTTTCCGGGCGTGGTGCTCGGTCTGTCGGGCGGCATCGATTCGGCGCTGTCGGCCGCAGTCGCGGTCGATGCGCTCGGCCCCGACCGGGTCTGGTGCGTGATGATGCCCTCGCCTTACACCAGCCAGGACAGTCTGGAGGACGCCGCCGAATGCGCGCGGCTGCTTGGCTGCCGGCTCGATACGGTCAACATCGGCCCTGCCATGGGATCGTTCGCCCAGATGCTCGGACCGCTGTTCGAAGGCCGCCCCACCGACACCACCGAGGAGAACATCCAGTCGCGAATTCGCGGCCTGTCGCTGATGGCGTTGTCGAACAAGTTCGGCCCGATGGTGCTGACGACCGGCAACAAGAGCGAGATGAGCGTCGGCTATGCCACCATCTATGGCGACATGGCGGGCGGCTATTCGGTGCTGAAGGACGTTTACAAGACAACGGTGTTCCGCCTCAGCGAATGGCGCAACGCCCATCACCCGCGCCTCGGCCTCGGGCCGCGCAGCCCGGTGATGCCGCAGCGGGTGATCGACAAGCCGCCGACGGCCGAGTTGCGCGACAACCAGACGGACCAGGACAGCCTGCCACCCTATGACCTTCTCGATCGCATCCTGCTGGGGCTGGTCGAGAACGAGCGCGCTGCTGCCGATCTGGTTGCCGAAGGCATCGACGCCGGCGTTGTGGCGCGGATCGAGCGCCTGCTTACCCTTGCCGAATACAAAAGGCGCCAGGCCCCCCCGGGGGTGAAGATCGGCCCGCGCAATTTCGGGCGCGACCGGCGTTACCCGATCACCAATGCCTTCCGGACGGCCTGACATTCATCGGTTCCCGACCTAGCCCGGACCGGCATGAGCGCCTACAAGCGGCCGATGACCGTTACGCGTTTTGCCCCGTCCCCGACTGGCCGCCTTCATGCCGGCAACATCCGCACGGCGCTGGTCAATTGGCTGCTGGCCCGCAAGGGCGGCGGGCGCTTCGTGTTGCGGCTCGACGATACCGATGCGGCGCGATCGACCGAGGCATCGGCCCAGTCGATCCGCGATGATCTCGATTGGCTGGGGCTGACACCGGACGCCGAGGCCCGCCAGTCGGACCGCTTTGCGCTTTACGAGGCGGCACTCGAGCGCCTGGCGGCAGCGGGCCGCGCCTATCGCGCCTATGAAACCCCGGCGGAACTCGAGCTCAAGCGCCGCGTCCAGCAGGCGCGCGGCCTGCCGCCCGTCTATGATCGCGCCGCGCTGGCGCTCACCGAGGCCGATCACGCCGATCTGGCGGCGAGCGGCGTGCTGCCCGTCTGGCGTTTTCGTCTCGATACCGAAGTGCCGATTCACTGGCACGACGGCGTCCGCGGTGCCTGCCATTTCGATACCGGCTCGCTGTCCGATCCGGTGGTGCGCCGGGCCGATGGCAGTTGGCTCTACATGCTGCCCTCGGTGGTCGACGATATCGATCTGGGCATCACCGACATTGTCCGCGGCGAGGATCATGTCACCAACAGTGCCATCCAGTTGCAGATGTTCGAAGCGCTTGGGGCCCCGCCGCCGCGCCTCGCGCATCTCGCACTTCTCACCGGCGCCGATGCCGCGCTGTCGAAGCGCATCGGGTCCGAAGGGGTCGAAGCCTGGCGCGCCGCCGGTGTCGAGCCCCAGGCCGTCGCTGCCCTGCTGGCGCGGCTCGGCACTTCCCTGCCGGTGGAGCCTGTCGCCGCGCTGGCCGATCTGTTGCCCGGCTTCGATCTCGGCACTTTCGGCCGGGCGCCGGCGCGTTTCGACCCTGGCGATCTTGGCGCCTTGAGTGCCCGCAGCCTCCACATCCTGCCCTTCGATGCCGTTCGCGACCGCTTGCCGCCGGCAATGACCGAGGCCGGTTGGACCGCCGTACGAAGCAATCTTTCGACGCTGGCCGAAGCTGCCGACTGGCAGGCCGTGATCGAGGGGCCGGTACCCGCCGCTGCCGATGAAAACGGCGACTTCCGGCGTGAAGCCGCGGCGTTGCTTTCGGGAATCGAATGGGACCAGGATGTCTGGGCGCGTTGGGTCGGGGTGCTGAAAGCCGAAACGGGCCGCAAGGGCAAGGCATTGTTCCAGCCGTTGCGGCTGGCACTGACCGGGCGCGACCATGGCCCTGAAATGGCAGGTTTGCTGCCGTTGATCGGGCGTGACGCGGCCCTTGAACGCCTGGCAAAATGACCGAGATCGGCAACCGCGGTTACGCCGAGGAAGCCGACGACCTTGCCGTGCGCTACGAAAGCCGCCGCTTCGAGGCGGTTCACCCCCATCTGCTCGCGCGGCTGCCGGTGCCGCCGGCCCGGGTGATCGACATCGGGGCTGGTACCGGGCGCGATGCCGGCGCACTTGCGGCGCGGGGCTATGACGTTACCGCCGTCGAGCCGACCGCAGCGATGCGCGCCCATGGCCAGCGCCTCCACCCGAACCCGCGCATCGACTGGATCGACGATCACCTCCCGGGGCTGGCGCGGGTCGTGCCGCCGCCCGGCGGCTTTGCCTTCCTGTTTGTCACCGCTGTCTGGATGCACCTTGATGCCGGGCAACGCGCCGCCGCGATGCCGCGCCTGGCGGCCATCGCGGCCCCGGGCGCCCACCTCGCCATGACCCTTCGGCACGGCCCGGTCCCCGTCGGTCGCCGCATGTTCGACGTGTCGGCTGCCGAAACTCTCGCCCTCGCCGACGCGGCGGGCTTCGACTGCATCGATGTGTCCGAAGATTATGATGGCGTCGGTGTTCAGCCCGGTATCAGTTGGGACCAGCTGGTCCTCCGGCGGCGCCAGTTCACGGCCTAGCGACAATGCTGTTCTGGCAACACGGCTCCCCGGCCCTTATACAGGCGCCATGTCGTTCCTGAACCCGTCCAAGACCGAGCTTCGCCGCCGTCGCCTGCTCGTCGGCGGCGCCTCGGTGGCCCTTACGGCGCTGGTCATGTACGCCTTCCTCATCGAATCGCGGTCGGGCTATTCGAAGCCCGATTCGCGGGTGATCTTCTTCCAGAGCTGGAGCGGTGACCGGACCCGCGAGGACGCGATCGCCGATCAACAGGCGACCAGGGCGGCGCAGGAAGCGCGGATGGCCGAGGCCCGCGCCTATATCGCCACCTTGAAAGGCGAAGCGCGCGCCAATGCCCAGGCGCAGTACGAGGCCTATGTGCAAGGCGGCGGCGCCGACAAGGAAATCCCCTATGTCGCGGCGCCGAGCAGCGCGCCCGCCCCGCTCGTCGCCGTGGAGCCGCCGGTCAGGTGACCGCCGCTGAGAACGGCATGGACCATCGCTGGATGGGCGCGGCGCTTGCCGTGTCGGAACGCGGGGTCGGGCGCAGCTTCCCCAATCCCAATGTCGGTTGCGTCATCGTCAGGGATCGCCGTGTGATCGGCCGCGGCTGGACCCAGCCGGGCGGGCGCCCCCATGCCGAGGCGATGGCGCTGGCCGCCGCCGGCGCGGCGGCCCGGGGCGCCACGGCCTATGTGACGCTGGAACCCTGTGCCCATGCCAGTGCACGCGGCCCCGCCTGCGCCGATACCCTGGTTGCCGCCGGCGTGGCCCGCGTCGTCGTTGCGGCGGGGGATCCCGATCCGCGTACCGATGGCGCCGGGATTGCTCGTCTGCAGGCCGCCGGCATCGCCGTGGCCAGCGGCGTCCGCCGTGCGGAGGCCGAGGCGGCGATGGCGGGCTTCTTCTCGCGGCAGCGGCAGCAGCGGCCGTTCATCACCTTGAAGCTGGCCGTGTCGCTCGACGGTTCGGTGGCGATGACGTCGGGCGAAAGCCGCTGGATCACGGGCGCCCGCGCCCGCGCCCATGCCCATCTTGAACGCGCGCGGGCCGATCTGATTCTCGTCGGGCGCGGTACGCAGACCATCGACGAGCCCCGGCTCGATGTTCGGCTGGCGGGGCTCGAGGCGCGGTCGCCGGCAATGGCGGTGATGAGCGCCACCGGCGGCGAGGTGGGGGCCCGCGAATCGGTGCGCCTTCTTGCCAACCCCCAGGCGCTTGCCGCCGTGGCTGATGCCGATCTGGTGCTCGCCGAAGGTGGCGCCGGGCTGGCGGCAAGCCTGGTTGCCGCCGACATGGTCGATCGCCTGCTGCTCTACCGCGCCCCCATTCTCATCGGCGGCCGTCCGGCGCTCGGTGCCATCGGCTTGTCCGATCTCGCATCGGCCCATGGCCGCTGGGCGCCGGCGCCGATCGTCGCGCTCGGCGAGGACCGGCTTGAGACCTACCACCGGATACGATAGGCGCGCCCCATGTTTACTGGCATCATCACCGACATCGGCACCATCAAGGCCGTTGAGCAGCGTGGCGACCTGCGTGTCACCATCGCCACCGGCAACCCGACCGGAACGATCGCCATCGGCGCTTCGGTGGCCTGTTCGGGGGTGTGCCTGACCGTGGTTTCGCGCGCCGGCAATGATTTCTGCGTCGATGTCAGCGGCGAGACGCAAAGCTGCACTGCGGCCGGCCAATGGACACAAGGGCGACGGCTCAACCTCGAACGCGCGTTGAAGGTTGGGGATGAACTGGGTGGCCATATCGTCACCGGCCATGTCGATGCCGTCGGCAAGGTCACTGCTGTCGAAGCAGCTGGCGATTCGACTCGGATTGCCATCCAGGTGCCCGGCGAAATCGCGCCTTTCGTGGCGCCCAAGGGGTCGATCTGCCTCGACGGCGTCTCGCTGACCGTCAACAGCGTCACCGACAATGGCGAAGGCGCCGAATTCACCATCAATATCATCCCGCACACCGCGCAATGGACGACCTTCGACACGGTCCGCCCCGGCGACGAGCTCAATATCGAGATCGATGTGCTGGCGCGCTACCTGGCGCGGATGCAAGGCGCGACAATCGGGCGCTGAACCAGCGGGCTTGGTCGTTACGTCGCACGTTGACATTATAGTGTGACAGGCGGATTGAAGACTCACATTCAAATGTGAGCAGCCGCCCATGACGACCACCGATCGCCTCCGTTCGCTCGTTGCCGAAGGCAGCGAGACCAAATCCGGCATTGCGCGTGCCGCCGGCCTCCACGCCAATTCGCTGCGCAACCTCGACGAGCCGGACTGGAACCCGACCGCCGAAACGCTGCGCAAGCTCGACAACTGGCTTCGCGATCGCGCCCAGGGTCCGGCGCTGGCGAGTGTGCAGGAAATTATCAACGAGGCGCGCAACGGCCGCATGTTCATCCTTGTCGACGACGAGGACCGCGAAAACGAAGGCGATCTTGTCATCCCGGCGCAGATGGCGACGCCCGACGCGATCAACTTCATGGCACGCCATGGTCGCGGCCTTATCTGCCTCGCTTTGTCGGCGGAGCGGGTGAAGCAGCTTGGTCTGCCGCTGATGGCGCAGCACAATGGCACCCGCCACTCGACCGCCTTCACCGTTTCGATCGAAGCACGCGAAGGCGTGACCACCGGAATTTCGGCCGGAGACCGGGCGCGGACGATCGCTGTTGCCATCGATGGCAGCAAGGGACCGGGCGAGATTGTTACCCCGGGGCATGTTTTCCCGCTGGTGGCGCGCGATGGCGGCGTGCTGGTCCGTGCCGGCCATACCGAAGCATCGGTCGATGTGGCGCGGCTGGCGGGGCTCAACCCGTCGGGCGTGATCTGCGAGATCATGAACGACGATGGCGAGATGATGCGCTTGCCGGAACTGATCGTCTTTGCGCGCCAGCACGGCCTGAAGATCGGCACGATCCAGGATCTCATCGCCTATCGCCATGCCCATGACCGGCTGGTCAAATGCGTCGCCGAAACCAAGATCACCAGCTGGCACGGGGGTGACTGGACGGCGAAAACCTATGTCAACACCGCCGAATATGCCGAGCATATGGTGTTGCAGAAGGGCAGGGTGGAGCCGGGCAAGCCGACTCTGGTTCGCGTCCATACCATGTCGATGTTTTCCGACCTGTTCCACGAAGCCAATGATCGCGCCGGCCAGCTGCAGCGTGCCATGGACGCGATCGGCGCCGAAGGGGCCGGGATTCTCGTCATCATCCGCGATTCGTCGCCGACGGCGATTTCGAGCCAGATGAAGGCCAAGGGCGAGGGCGAACCGATCCAGCTGCGCGATTACGGTATCGGCGCACAGATTCTCGTCGATCTCGGGGTGTCAGACATGATCCTGCTCACCAACGCCCACCGTACCATCGTCGGCATCCAGGGCTATGGTCTGCATGTTGTCGGCGAGCGCGCCATTCCCGGCCACCCGCAAGCCTGATTCGCCCCGAAAGGACCGACCGATGCCGCATTTCCTGATTGTCGAAGCCCGCTTTTACAGCGCCATTGCCGATGCCCAGTTCGAAGGGGCAACGGCGGCGCTTCATGCCGCCGGCGCGACATGGGAACGCCTTGCCGTCCCGGGTGCGCTCGAAATCCCGGCGGCAATCGCCTTTGCTGATTCGGCCGGTGACTTCGATGGCTATGTCGCCCTTGGCTGCGTGATTCGCGGCGAAACCTATCATTTCGAGGTTGTGGCGGGCGAAAGTGCCCGGGCGCTGATGGCGCTGACGCTCGATGGATTGGCGATCGGCAATGGCATCCTGACCGTCGAGAACGAAGCCCAGGCCTGGGCGCGGGCCCGCCCGACCGAAAAGAACAAGGGCGGCGAGGCTGCTGCCGCCGCCCTTGCCATGGTTGCGCTGCGGCAGCGCTTCGCCTGATTCAACCGGTTCCCACCCCGTGATTTTCGCGGGTCGGTACGGAACCCCATCAACTCAGTGACAAAAATCACGCCGATATGGACCGTTACGGCTCCATATCGTCTTGCGCTTGTCCAAAAAAGTTGTAACGGGAGCGTACTGACAACGAATTTCATATCGGGGGAACGATATCATGCGTACGCGGACCATTGCCCAGCGTGGGTTGAAGGCAACACTCATGCTCGGCTCGTCGGCCGTCGTGCTTCAGGCGCTCGGCGCGCCGCTGCAGCTGCCGGGCGATACCGTGGGCGTTACCTCCTGGCTCGGTGAAAATGCCGCCTATGCACAGCTGACCGCCGGCGAATCGTCATCGATTTCAAGCCAGGTGTCGTCGCTGTCGACTCAGATTTCGACGCTGACCAGCAGTGTCAACGGCAACTCGACCTTCGCGCAGGCCGTGAGCGTTCAGGCCAACGCGGTCAGCCAGGTCGCTTCGCGCGCATCGTCGTCGGTTTTGTCGGTCAGTGGCGTGCTGTCGTCGATCACCAGCTCGATTTCCAACCTCAACACGTCGGTATCGACGGCGTCGTCCGCCGCCAGCGCCGCCAGTTCGTCGGTTGAATCGGTCAGTGGCGTTCTGTCGTCGATTAACAACTCGATCATCGGCATCAGCACATCGCTTTCGGCCGTGTCGGTCGTCGCCAGCGCTGCCAGCTCGTCGGTCGCTTCAATCACCACCGTCGTCGGGACATTGTCGGGCCAGGCGTCCGCCGCTGTTTCTTCGGTGGGCTCGCTCTCGGGTGTCCTTGCCAACGTCTCGACCTCCGCGAGCAACGTTTCGACATCGACGGCGTCGCTGTCCGACGCCGTAATCTCGGCGACGACGCGCATTGGCGCTGCCGAAACCGCCACCGGCGCCCTCAGCACGACGCTGGGCACGCAGTCGGCTACGACATCGACGGCTATTTCGGCCAATGCCTCGGGCGTTACCAGCGTTGCCACGTCGCTTTCGGCTACAACCTCGACGGTAGCGTCGCTCTCGACGGTATTGTCGGCCGAATCGGCCACGACTTCGACCGCTGTTTCGACGACAAATTCGTCTGTTGTCGGCATGTCGAGCTCGTTGTCGAGCCAGATGGCGGCAGTTTCCACCTCGACATCGAGCCAGATGGCAGCGGTGTCGACGTCAACATCGAGCCAGATTTCGGCGCTTTCGACGTCGCTGTCGTCTGAATCGGCCATCACTTCGACGGCTATTTCGGCCAATGCCTCGGGCGTTACCAGCGTTGCCACGTCGCTTTCAGCTACAACCTCGACGGTAACGTCGCTGTCGACGGTCTTGTCGGCCGAGTCGGCAACGACGTCCACGGCAGTTTCGACGACGAACTCGTCTGTGGCCGGCATTTCGACCTCGTTGTCGAGCCAGATGGCGGCGGTTTCGACGTCGACATCGAGTCAGATTTCGGCGCTTTCGACGTCGCTGTCGTCTGAATCGGCCATCACTTCGACGGCTATTTCGGCCAATGCCTCTGGCGTTACCAGCGTTGCCACGTCGCTTTCGGCTACAACCTCGACGGTAACGTCGCTCTCGACGGTCTTGTCGGCCGAATCGGCAACGACTTCGACGGCGGTTTCGACGACGAATTCGTCGGTGGCCGGCATTTCGACCTCGTTGTCGAGCCAGATGGCAGCCGTTTCGACGTCGACATCGAGCCAGATGGCGGCCGTTTCGACCTCGACTTCGAGCCAGATTTCGGCGCTTTCGACGACGCTGAGCACCGAGTCGAGCACGACTTCGAGCTCGATCAGTGCCCTTACCTCTTCGGTTTCCGGCATCTCCTCGGCACTCTCCAGCCAGTCGGCGGTCACTTCGGGAGCGATTTCCACACTTACCTCGTCGGTGTCTGGCATCTCCACGACGCTTTCGAGCCAGTCGGCGGTCACATCTGGCACGATTTCGATCCTCGACTCGTCGGTGTCGGGCATCTCCTCGACGCTTTCGAGCCAGTCGGCGGTGACATCGGGCGCGATTTCGACCCTCGACTCGTCGGTGTCGGGCATCTCCTCGACGCTCTCGAGCCAATCGGCCGTGACTTCGAGCACGATTTCAACGCTCGACTCGTCGGTGGTGGGCATCTCCTCGACACTCTCGAGCCAGATCTCGCAAATCTCGACTTCGACATCGAGCCACATGACATCGCTGTCGGTATCCGTGCTGAGCCAGATGACGTCGCTGTCGACGTCGATGAGCAGTCAGGTGTCGACACTCTCGACTTCGATGAGCAGCGCCAGCGTCACTTACTCAACGGCCGTAGCGTCGCAGTCGGCAACGACCTCGACCGCCATGTCGACCGTCAACTCCTCGGTGTCGGGCATTTCCTCCTCGCTGGTCAGCCAGTCGGCGGCGACTTCGGCAACGATTTCGACCCTGACCTCGTCGGTCTCGGGCATCTCGTCGTCGCTTTCGAGCCAGTCGGTGGTGACCGCAGCGTCGATCTCGATCATCTCGTCCTCGCTGACGGCGGTCTCGTCGATCACCGCCAACCTGCAGGTCGGCGCCGACGGTCCGGTGCGCACCAACAACGTGCAGGGCCTTCCGGCGCCGGTAACCACAGGTGCCAATGCTCTTGCGGCCGGGTTCGGTTCCAGTGCGACCGGCAACAACGCGATCGGCATCGGCGCAGGCGCCTCCGCAAGCGGCCTCGAAGCGGTTGCAATCGGCCGCAACGCCGTCGCCACCGGTGGCAAGGCCGTCTCGGTCGGATCGGGCAACACCGCCTCGGGCGATGGGGCGGTTGCCATCGGTGACCCCAACGTCGCCACCGGCACCGGCGCTGTCGCGGTTGGTAACACGAACACCGCTACAGGCCAGGGCGCAGTTGCTCTCGGCAACCTCACTGTCGCCAACGGCGTTGGGGCAGTTGCCTTGGGTAACGGGTCGTCGGCAAACGGTGCTACGGCAGTTGCCATCGGCGATACCGCAAACGCCAGTGTCAACGGTGGCATCGCCATCGGTGGCGCCTCGGTTGCCTCGGGGGCGGCCGCTGTCGCAATCGGTGCGCAAGCAAGGGCAACGGGAGCCGGCTCGGTCGCGGTCGGTTCGGGGTCGACCGATGGCGGGCAGGCTAACGTCTTCGCGGTCGGCAGTGCCGTACCGAATGGCCAGCGCCGCATCGTCAACGTGGCGCCAGGTACGCTGGTCGCCAACGGCACCGATGCGGTCAACGCCGGGCAGATGGTGGCGCTCTCGACGTCGGTCGATACCCGCTTCGCCTCGATCGGCCTCCAGCCAGCCTACACGACCAACAACATCTCGCTCGGGGTGGGGTCGACTGCGGGGGTCAATGCGACATCCTATGGTGTCCGCGCTGCGGCGCCTGGTGCGGGTGGCGTCGCCATCGGCTACCAGTCGAACGCGGCCGGCACCGACGGGGTCGCACTTGGTAACGGCGCATCGGTTGCGGCCGGCGGCACCAACAGTGTCGCCATCGGCGCCGGATCGGTGGCTTCGGCCCCGAACTCCGTATCGTTCGGCCGCGCCGGCAGCGAACGCCGCCTGACCAATGTCGCACCCGGTGTCGATGGAACGGACGCGGTCAACCTCAACCAGTTGACCACCATGTTCAACACCGCCCAGGACGACATCTCGCGTGCCAATGGCGGTGTCGCCATGGCCTTGGGCGCCGCGACGGTACATCTGCCGCTTGAAGTTGGTGAAATGGGTGTGGTCGGAAGCGCGGGCATCTTCCGCGGTCAGACCGCCTTCAACTTCAAGTATCAGATGCGCCCGACCGAAGACATCGTGTTCGGTGTCGGCTTCGGGGTCACGGCGCGCGATGGCAACGTTGGTGCCTCGGCTGGCATCGGCTACAAGTGGCGTTGATTTCGCCCAACAAATGAACGGGCATCGGCCCGCCCCTTGTCAGGGGCGGGCCGATTGTTTACCAGCCAATAACGAATTGGGGGTGCGCCGCGACGCGGCGCGTAGATGGCGGCCGTTACCGATCAGCGGTCGTAAAGTAGCGCAACGTCGGGCAACCGGCATCAGGGGGGGCCTTCGGCGTGCCAGCGCCGACGGACGAGGGTAAGCGGTGGTCAAGCTCAAGATTGGCGTTACGGCCGGACGCGGTAGCGAATGGATTGACCAGATCCTCTGGTCGTCGGGGCTCAATCAGAACATTGTCTACATGATCATGCTGCTGCAACGGCTTCCCGAGGTCGAACTCGTTGCCGTGGTCGATTGCAGTGCAGCAACGACACCGCACCCGCTTGCCGAATGGTGCGGCGTGGTGTCGATGAACCAGCAGACGGCAGCGGCCAAGCTGGACATGATCATCGAGCTCGGTTCGCGTTCGGACGAGACGATGGCCAAGATGTTCCGTGACCAGGGCGGCAAGATCGTTTCTTACATGGCTGGCAATGCCGCAATCATGAACTTCGAATGCGTGGCATCGAAAAGCCCGCACGGCGACATCATGGGAACGGTGCCCTTCGACGCCGTGTGGATCACGCCCCAGCACTGGCACACCAACCGCGCCTGGAGCCTGATCACCAAATGCCAAATCACCGAAGTCGTGCCCCATATCTGGGAGCCGGTTTGCCTCGAAGCCGCCGTGAAGGCCTCGAAGAACCGGTATTTCTGGCATGATCGCGACTTGTCCAAAGGCTATCGCGTCGGCACGCTGGTTCCCAACATCAACACCGTCAAAACTTTCCATGTACCGCTCTTGTCGGTGGAGGAAGCCTATCGGTCTGCACCGCATCTCATCGACAGGATGCTGCTGTTCAATACCGAAAAGTTCGTTGGCTTGCCGCATTTCGAAGAATTCATCGCGGCAACTTCGCTGGCGCGCGACAAGAAGGTTTTTTCCGAAGGTCGCTGGATGACCACCAATGTCATCGGCACCTTCATCGATGCCGTGGTCGAGCATCAGTGGGAAAACAATCTCAATTATCTTTACTGGGACGTCCTGTATTCGGGCCATCCTTTCATCCATAATTCGACCGAGATCGATTCTGCCGGCTATTATTACAAGTCGTTCGACAGTCAGGATGGCGGCCGCGTCATTGTCGATGCGCTGTCGCAGCACGCGGCTCGCGCCAAGCAGGCGCGGCGCGATGCTGTCGATTATCTGTGGCGCTATCGTGTCGACAATCCGCAAGTCCAGGCGCGACATAGCGAATTGATCGAGCAGGTCATGGGATGATGCTCGCCCGGCCTTTACGGCACTGGCTGATGCAGCGGATTGCCGGCGGCGCCGCCGCGATGGCGCTGGTGGTCAGCGGCGTTGCGCTTGCCCAATCGGGCGGCGTCGGCGGGGCATTTCGAGCGCCGCCCGATGCCTTGGCCCGGCTCAATGCAGCGATCAAGTCGATCAACCTGAACACGTGCGCGCCGGTCGTTTCACAAGCTGCGTCTTTCCTGTTCGATCGCGGCGATGTGCAGTTCATCGTTCAACCTTTGGGGCCCGATGCCAACCGCTGGCCGACGGTCGTGACTTCCGAAGGCGCCAATGGCGAAAAGCTGCAGACGCGGTTGTCGACCCTGATCGTTGCGCCCGCTGGCACCTGTTCGGGGCTTTACCAGCAAGTCATCTACTGGCCCGAGAGCTGCACTTCGGTGAAGGCCAGGATTTTCGCCGATTTCAAGGGCGAAAAGCCCTTTTTGCGCAACGTGCGCGTCAGCGAGGCCAATCCAGGCCTGCAACTTTACTTGATGCCCGCCGGGACGACGGGCTGCGTGTCGGTGAAAAAGGAACTGATCGGGTGAAAACTCGCAAGCGTCGCACCCGCGGCTATACCGTCGGCATTACCATCTACGTGAATCCCGATGGCAATCTGGGGCTTTGGGAAAATGGCCTGCGCCAGAACGTGTTCTTTCTTTACGAACTGTTCAAGGCGGCGCCGAATTGCAACAAGGTCTGGCTGCTGAACCACGGCGATGGCGAACCGAGCGCCATGCCCGAAGGTCTCGATATACCCTTGAGCGATATCGTCCGCACCCCCGCGGTGATGGACGATCTCGATTATGTCATCGTGATCGGCGCCGCGATCGACCCGACGATGATGACGATGCTGCGCGAAGCCGGCACCAAGATCGTGTCCTATCGCGGTGGCAATGGCGCGGTGCTGTCGATCGAATCGATCATCAACGAAACGCGTCGCCCGAATGCGGAGCGCTATTTCGACGTCGGCTTGTTCGATGCGATCTGGATCACGCCGCAGCACGTCCATACCTACAAGCCGTGGCTGCAGACATTGTACCGGCTGCCTGTCGCTGTCGTGCCGCAGATCTGGTCGCCGATGTTTCTCAATACCCGTCCGGTCGTCAAGGAAGGCCTGTTCGGCTATAAACCAGGAAGCGAAAAGTGGCGGGTCGGCATGATGGACCCCAACATCACCGTGATGAAAACCAGCCATATGGGCATGCTGCTTTGTGAGGCGGCGTTTCGCGAACGGCGTGAGATGTTCAAGGCAATCTATGTGTCCAATGCCGCCTCGCTGATCGAGAATGCGCATTTCAACAGCTTTGCCTCGAACATGCAGGCAACCAAAGCCGGGATCATGACTGTCGAGCCGCGTTTCATCAGCCCGGATTTCCTCGGCAATCACTGCGATGCCATTGTTACCCATCATTGGGAAAATGGCCTCAACTACATGTACTATGATGTGCTGTACGGGGGTTATCCGCTCATTCACAATTCCGAATTCATCAAGGACTATGGCTATTACTATCCGGACTTTGCACCGGATATCGGCGCCAAGGTCCTCATCGATGCGTTTGATCGTCACGACAAGGAACTGCCAGCGTATCAGGCCAAGAGCCGAGCGCTGATCGACAGCCTCGCGCCAAGCCATCCGGATAACATCGCGCTGCATGAGCGCTTGCTGACTGCGCCGCCCCTGAAGCTCTGACGCGTCCGGTTTGCGGTCGGGCTGCGTGGGTCGGGGGAGCGTTTCAGGTCGGCTATTCCGACGACCGGCTGGTCATAATTGACTCCTGCCATGCGCAAATCGGTATAATGGGGCCGATACAGGAGCCGATGATGACCAGCGAACCAAAGCCCAACGACCTCGGACTCGATGGTTTCGAGTTCGTCGAGTTCACCAGTCCGGACCCGGAAGCACTGGCGGGTCTGTTCGTCGCGCTCGGTTTCACCCATGTCGGCAACCATCGGTCGAAGAATGTCCGGCGCTATGCGCAAGGCAGCATCAACTTCATCCTCAATATGGAAACCGAAGGCCAGGTGGCGGCCTTTCGCAATCAGCACGGCCCATCGGCAAATGCGATGGCGTTCCGGGTTCACGATGCCAGTGCGGCTTTTGCTGAAGCGCTGAAGCGCGGGGCGACGCCAGTGCATGGCCCGGTCGGCCCGATGGAACTGAATATTCCCGCCATCGAGGGGATCGGCGGATCGAACCTGTATCTCGTCGACAAGGCCGGCGAGCACGCGATTTACGATATCGATTTCCGCGCTGTGCCAGGGGCCACGCCGGACGACAACAGTGTCGGCCTCCACACGCTCGATCATCTCACCCATAATGTGAACCGTGGCCGGATGGCGCACTGGGCCGAATTCTACGAGCGAATCTTCAACTTCCGCGAGATTCGCTATTTCGATATCGAAGGCCAATCGACCGGGCTGTTTTCCAAGGCGATGACCGCGCCCGACGACAAGATTCGCATTCCCCTGAACGAAAGCCAGGACGAGCACAGCCAGATCGAGGAGTTCCTGCGCGCCTACAAGGGCGAGGGCATCCAGCACATCGCGTTGGCGACCGACGATATCTTCGCGACTGTCGATGCGTTGCGGGCACGAGGCGTGCGCTTTCAGGACACGATCGATGCGTATTTCGATCTGATCGACCAGCGCCTGCCCGGGCACGGCCATGATGTTGCCGAAATGCGCAAGCGTCGCATCCTCATCGATGGCGCCCCCGAAACCGGGGGCGGGCTGCTGCTGCAGATCTTTACCGAGAACATGGTCGGGCCGATCTTTTTCGAGATCATCCAGCGCAAGGGCAATGACGGCTTCGGCGAAGGCAATTTCAAGGCGTTGTTCGAATCGCTCGAGCTTGACCAGATGCGGCGTGGGGTGATTCCGGCAACGGCCGGGGCGTGACCAGCTTCGCCAGGAGCAACCCGCGATGATGCCCGGTTTCGGCAATCATTTCAGTACGGAAGCGGTGCCGGGCGCGCTGCCCGTTGGTCGCAACTCGCCACAACGTCCGGCATTCGGGCTATACACCGAGCAGCTTTCGGGCAGCGCATTCACGATGGCGCGCGCCGAAAATCGGCGGTCGTGGCTCTACCGGCTGCGGCCAAGCGCCAACCACGGCGCCTTCTTGCCAGTGCCGACTTGCGCCGACCACCGCACCTTGCCGGCGAGCCCGAACCGGCTGCGTTGGGACCCGCGGCCGTTCCCCGAAACGCCGACGACTTTTCATGAATCATTGGTCCCGATGCTCAGGAACGGTGCGCCCGAAGCCCTGTCGGGCGTGACGCTCTCAACCTATGCCGCGACGCAAAGCATGGGCAATCAGGCGATCTTTTCGGCCGACGGCGAAGCACTGATCATCCCCGAGCAGGGCCGGCTGCGGATCGTGACCGAGATGGGCATCATCGAAATCGAACCGCTCGAGGTTACGATCATCCCGCGCGGCGTCCGCTATCGCGTCGAACTGCCCGATGGCGGACCGGTGCGCGGCTATATGTGTGAAAATCACGGGATGCCCTTTCGCTTGCCCGATCTGGGGCCGATCGGCAGCAACGGGCTTGCCAACCCACGCGATTTCGAAAGCCCGGTTGCCTGGTTCGAGGACCGTGACGAGCCTTTCGAGCTGATCCAGACGTTCGGCGGGCAGCTGTGGACGACGAGCCTGCCGCACTCGCCCTTCGATGTCGTTGCCTGGCATGGCAATCTCGCCCCGGTGAAATATGATCTGCGGCGCTTCAATACGCTCGGCACGGTAAGTTTCGACCATCCCGACCCGTCGATCTTCACCGTGCTGACCAGCCCCAGCGATACGCCCGGCCGTGCCAATGCCGATTTCGTAATCTTCCCGCCGCGCTGGATGGTCGCGGAGGACACGTTTCGCCCACCCTGGTTTCACCGCAACCTGATGTCGGAAGCGATGGGACTGATCACCGGCGCCTATGACGCCAAGGTCGGCGGCTTTGCCCCTGGCGGCTTGTCGCTCCATAACATGATGAACGCCCATGGCCCCGATCTGGCGAGCTGGCAGGCGGCAAGCAATGCCGAACTCAAGCCCCACAAGATCGACGGCACCATGGCGTTCATGATCGAAAGCTGCTGCCCGTACCGTGCCACCAGCCAGGCGATGGCGCAGGCCCAGCCCGACTACGACAACGCCTGGGCAGGCTTTCCGAAGGCCATAATTTAACGATCGGGGTCTGGGGCCGCCGGCCCCAGCCGCCGGAGGCTGGAAGTCCCCGCCGGAGGCTAAGCGTCCTTGCCGCCCGGTGTATGGATGCCCGGCAGTGGCGGGACGCCCTGGGGCGGGATGTTCGGATCGAGCTCATTCACCTCGTCGATACCGAGCGCGACGTTGGAACGGCTGCGGCCATAGATGAAATAGAACACCAGCCCGATCGCCGCCCAGCCGAAGAAAACCAGCTGCGAAACCCAGGACAGGAAGCCGAAAAGCAGCACGCAGCCGGCAGCGGCAAGCGGGGCCACGACCCAGACCGCGGGGGTGCGGAAGGAGCGCTTGCGGTCGGGGTTGGAGCGGCGCAGCGCCATGATGGCAAGCGCGACGAAGAAGAAGGCACAGAGCGTGCCGCCGTTCGAGACGCTGGCGAGCTGCCCGACGGGGAAGAAGGCCGCAGCGACCGTCACCCCGGCGCCCGTCACCATGGTGACGATATGCGGTGTCTTGTACTTGGGGTGAATTTTGGAAAGGCCGCGCGGCAGCAGGCCATCGCGCGACATGACGAAGAAGACACGGGTCTGCGCGAACATCATCATCAGCACGACCGAAGGCAGTGCAAAACCGGCGGCGAGGCCAAGAACATTGCCGACGCCCGGGTAACCGATTTCGCGCAAGACATGGGCGAGCGCTTCCTTCGAGCACACGACCGGCGAACTGGATGACGCGTCGCACAGCGCTGCCATTTCGAGTGAGCCCGGCAATGGCGCCGCGCCGGTGGCATCGAGCATCGGCTGGGCGCCATAGCTGCCGATGACGCCGGTGCCGACGAGCAGATAAAAGGCCGTGCAGATGACCAGGCTGGCGATCAGGCCGATGGGGATGTTGCGCTGCGGGTCCTTGGTTTCTTCGGCCGCGGTGGACACCGCATCGAAACCGACGAAGGCGAAGAAGATGATCGACGCTGCACCGATCGCGCTGCCGACCCCGAGCGGCATGAAAGGCACGAAATTTTCCGATTGCACCGCCGGTACGGCGAGCGCGACAAAGGCCGTGAGCGCCAGCACCTTGACCGCGACAAGAACAGCGTTGACCGTCGCACTTTCCTTGGTGCCCACGACAAGCAGCCAGGTCACGGCGAGCGAGATGACCACGGCGGGCAGATTGATGATACCCCCGGCATAGGGGCCGTTCACAAGTGTCTTGGGAATCTCGATCCCGGCGAAGTTCTCAAGCACGCCAACGGCATAGCCCGACCAGCCGACCGCCACGGCGCTTGCCGCGACCGCATATTCGAGCACCAGCGCCCAGCCGACAACCCAGGCCAGAATCTCGCCGAACGTGGCATAGCTGTAGGTGTAGGCCGAACCCGAAACGGGGACCATCGACGCCAATTCGGCGTAGCAGAGTGCCGCCAGTCCGCAGACAACGGCGGCCAGCACGAAGCTGATCAGCATTGCCGGGCCTGCGACCTGCGCAGCCTCGGCGGTCAGGACGAAAATGCCGGTGCCGATGATGCCGCCGATGCCGAGCATCGTCAGCTGGAAGGCCCCGAGCGAGCGGGTGAGAGACTTTTTCTCTGCCGTCGCCAGGATGGAATCGAGCGACTTCACGCGCCAATCGGCCAAAATAATTCCCCCTGGGGCTTGTGCCCGGCGCAATCGGCCCGGCACGATCTGCATGGCTTCACCGTTCGCGCAGCACAGCGCCAGCGTCAAGCCTTTTGGCGATGGCCCGCCTTGCACTTTTGGCGTCATTGCGGGACGAACGGCGCAGCACGGGTCAAGGGGTGGCGACGCAAGGGCGCTTGGGCTAGGAGGCGCGCATGTCGTCGCCGCTTTCGCAAGCCGAGGCCCAGGCTCTCGCGCCAATCGCCGGTATGCGGACGCGGATGCTTGACCATGTGAGCGCCTGGTCGGCGATCAATTCGGGCAGCCGCAACCTTGGCGGCCTCGAAGCAATGGCAGATGTCCTGGTGGCTGCTGTGGCGCCGCTCGGCGGTGAAGCGACCCTTGTCGATGCGGCGGCAGTCGATCAGGTCGATGCTGGCGGGCAGGTCGTGGCGCAGGCCCATGGTCGCAACCTGCATGTCGTCAAGCGTGGCACGGCACCGGTCCGTGTGCTTCTGACCGGCCACATGGACACGGTGTTCGCTGCTGACCACCCGTTCCAGGCGACACGCTGGATCGATGCCGAAACGCTCAATGGCCCCGGTGTTGCCGACATGAAGGGCGGCATTGCGGTCATGCTGGCCGCGCTCGAAGCTCTTGAAGCCTCGGTGTTTGCGCCGGCGATCGGCTGGGAAATCGTGATCAACAGCGACGAGGAAGTGTCGTCGCCCGGATCGACGCCGCTGCTGCTGGCGGCGGCGCAGCGCTGCCACCTTGGGCTGACCTTCGAACCGGCGCTGCCCGATGGCACGCTGGCGGGTGCGCGAAAGGGATCGGGCAATTTTTCGGCGATTGTCACTGGCCGCGCCGCCCATGCCGGCCGCGAGCCCGAAAAGGGGCGCAACGCACTGCTGGCAGCCGCCGATCTGGCGTTGCGTCTGAAAGCGCTGACGGCCGATGACCTGAGCGTCAACCCGGCGCGGATCGATGGCGGCGGGCCGAACAACATCGTGCCCGAGGCGGCTGTCCTGCGCTGGAACATGCGGCCATCGACGCCGCAAGCAGCCACGCGCGCGCGGGCGGCAATCGACGCCCTGGTGGCCGAAGTCGCTGCAGCGCATGAGGTGGCTATCGAGGTTCATGGCGGTTTCGCGCGGCCGCCCAAGCCGCTCGATGCCAATCAGGCGCGGCTTTTCGAGCTGGTGAAGGGCTGCGGCGCGGCACTGGGTCTGGGCATTGGCTGGCGGGATACCGGTGGGGTGTGCGACGGCAATAATCTGGCTGCGACGGGGCTTGCGGTCGTCGATACGCTCGGCCCGCGCGGGGGTGCCATTCATTCGTCCGACGAGTTTCTGTGCGTTGATTCACTTGTCGAACGCGCCCAGCTCGCGGCGCTGGTGATGATGCGTGTTGCCCAATTCGGATGGACGCGAACCCTGCCGGCAGTGGGGCAGCCATGAGCTGGCGGGTGCGCGCGGCACGGGCCGATGATCTGCCGGCGTTGCTCGATCTGGCAACGCAGACCGGTGGCGGTTTCACCAACCTGCCCGCCGATGAAGCGGCGCTGGCCGGGCGGCTGGCCTGGTCGGACGCCAGCTATGCCCGCAGCGAAGACGCGCCCGATGACGAGCTGTATGTCCTCCTTCTCGAAAACGTCGTGACGGGGAGCATCGGCGGCTGCGCCATGGTGTTCAGTCGCATCGGCGCGCGTTGGCCTTTCTATAGCTACAAGATCGGCGTGCTCAGCCAGGCATCGAAAGCCTTGGGCCGAACCTTCAGCCTGCCTTTTCTCAACCTGGTGACCGATCATGATGGCGCCAGCGAGGTTGGCGGGCTCTTCCTCCACCCTGATCTGCGGACTGGCGGGCTGGGGCGGCTGCTGGCACGATCGCGCTATCTGTTCGTTGCCCAGCACCGGGCACGGTTCGGCCGGAAAATGCTCGCGGAGCTGCGCGGCGTGATTGACGATGACGGCAATTCGCCGTTCTGGGATGCGATCGGCGCCAAATTCTTCGGCATGGGTTTCCAGGAAGCCGACGCCTTCAACGCCATCCATGGCAGCCAGTTCATCGCCGATCTCATGCCCAAGCACCCCATTTACACCGCGCTCTTGCCCGACGGTGCGCGCGAGGTGATCGGCAAGCCGCATGCCAAGGGCCAGGCAGCACTGGCGATGCTCGAAGCCGAAGGCTTTCACTATGACGATTATGTCGACATCTTCGATGGTGGCCCGACCGTGACGGCGCGCACCGACGCGCTGCGGACCGTGCGCGATTCGTCGGCGGCGCCAGTGGTTCGCCTTGGTGCGATCGGGGATGCTTTTGTGCCGTCACTGGTCGCAAGCGGCCGTCTGGGCGCCTTCCGTGCCTGGATCGGGCATGTCGCGACGGGCCCCGAAGGCATCGTGCTGCCGGTGGACGAGGCGGCGATGATGGGCGTGGGACAGGGCGACGAGGTGCGGCATGTCGGGCTTTGACTCAATCGATCCCTGCACTGGCGAAGTGATCTGGCAGGGCGAAGCCGGCGATGTCGGCAGCGCCGTTGCGCGGGCGCGCGCTGCAGGCAAGGGTTGGGCGATGGCGCCGCTGGCTGAACGGGTTGCCATTGTGCAGGCGTTCAAGGTGGTGGTGACAGAGCGCGCCGAGGCATTTGCGCGATTGATTGCAACCGAGACCGGCAAGCCATTCTGGGAGACAAAGACCGAAGTCGCTTCGGTGGCTGCCAAGGTCGATATCTCGATTGCAGCGCAAGCCGAGCGGGCGGGCTCTCGCAGCAGCGAGATCGGCGGCATCCGCCAGGCGCTGCGCCACAAGCCGCATGGTGTTCTGGCGGTGCTGGGGCCCTATAACTTTCCGGCACACTTGCCCAATGGCCATATCGTGCCGGCGCTGCTCGCCGGCAACACGATCGTCTTCAAACCGTCCGAGCTGACGCCGGCGGTGGCGGATTTCATGGCCGATTGCTGGGCCGCAGCCGGGTTGCCCGGCGGCGTGCTCGAGATTGTTCATGGCGGCGGCGAAACCGGCCGCGCCCTTGCAGCGGCCGATATCGACGGGTTGTTGTTCACCGGCTCGGCCGGGGTCGGCGCCGCCCTGGCCCGGCAGTTCGCCGAAACGCCGGGAAAGATACTGGCGCTGGAAATGGGTGGCAACAACCCGCTCATCGTCTGGGATGTGGCGCCCGAAGCCCTTGATGCGGCAGCGGTTCTGATTGTGCAGTCGGCCTATCTTTCGGCCGGGCAACGCTGCACCTGCGCACGGCGGCTGATCGTTCGCGACGGCACGCAGGGCCCGCTTCTCGACAGGGTGAGTGGGCTTATCGACCGGCTGATCGTCGGCGCACCTTTCGATGCGCCGGCGCCCTTCATGGGGCCGGTGATTGCCAACCACGCCGCCGACGGGCTGATTGCGGGCGCTGCGGCGTTGGTGGCCAGCGGCGCGCACGCCATCCGCCCGTTGCTGCGGCCACGCGACGACCGGCCTTTCCTGACCCCGGCGCTTTACGATGTGACAGGCGCCGCGGGGCTGCCCGACAGCGAGATGTTCGGGCCGTTGTTGCAGATGGTGCGGGTTGCGGACTGGGATGCTGCGATTGCTGCTGCCAATGCAACGCGTTTCGGCCTTGCCGCCGGGCTGATCGGCGGCGACGCAGCGCTTTACGACCGCTTCTGGGCTGCGAGCCGGGCCGGCGTCGTCAACTGGAACCGGCCGACCAATGGCGCTGCCTCGAACGCGCCCTTTGGCGGCATCGGGCTTTCGGGCAACCACCGCCCGAGTGCCTATTATGCGGCCGATTACGCCGCCTGGCCGGTGGCGAGCCTCGAGGCCGATGCGCCGGAAGGCAGCATCACGACCGGGCTGCGGGCATGATCCGGGAAATCAACTTCGATGGCCTGATCGGTCCGACGCACAATTATGCGGCCTTGAGTTTCGGCAATCTTGCCAGCGCATCGAATGCCGGGGCGACCAGCCGGCCGCGCGAAGCGGCGCTGCAGGGGCTTGCGAAGATGCGTTTCGCAATGTCGCTCGGGCTGGCGCAGGGTTTTTTGCTGCCGCTGGAGCGGCCCAATGTCGCCTGGCTGCGCGACCTCGGCTTTTCCGGCAGCCCAGCCGATGTGTGCGCTGCAGCGCACCGCGCCGACCCCAGGCTTTTCGCGCAGAGCCTTTCTGCCTCCTCGATGTGGACCGCCAACGCCGGCACGGTGTCGCCAGCCGCCGATTGTGCCGATGGCCGCACCCATATCAGCACCGCCAACCTGTCACGGATGACCCATCGCAGCCTCGAAGCCTTGGAAACCGAAGCCCAGTTGCGGCTGGTCTTTGCCCATCCGGCCTTTGCAGTCCATACTGCCGCGCCGGCGACCTTCGGCGATGAAGGCGCCGCCAATCACATGCGATTGACGGCGCGGCACGGCGATCCGGGGATCGAGATCTTTGTCTATGGCGAGGAAGGGGGCCGGTTCCCGGCGCGGCAGAATCGCCGTGCGAGCGAAGCCGTCGCCCGGCGGCATGGGCTCGTGCCCGAGCGGACGCTGTTCGCCGCGCAAAGTGCCGAGGCGATCGATGCGGGCGCCTTTCACAATGATGTCGTCGCGGTCGCCAACGAGCATGTGCTTTTCGCGCATGAACAGGCGTTTGCCGACCCCCAGGCGCTGAAGGCCGATCTCGTGCGGCTGTTGCCTGAAGCCGTGGTTATCGAAGTTCCCGCCAGCGCCGTCAGCCTGGCTGATGCCATCGGCTCCTATCTGTTCAATTCCCAACTGGTGACAGTCGATGACGGCATGGCGCTGATTCTGCCGATGGAGGCGCATGCCTGTCTGCCGGTGAAAACGTGGCTCGACAGCCTGGTGGCGGGAAACGGCCCGATCCGAACTGTCCATTACGTCGAGGTGCGCGAATCGATGCGCAACGGCGGCGGCCCCGCGTGCCTTCGGCTTCGCGTCGTCGCCGATCCTGCGACCATCGATCCGCGCTTCATGCTCGACCCGGCCAAGGCAGATCGGCTGGAAGCGCTGATCACCACATATTGGCCCGAAGCCATCGGCCCCGACGATCTCGGCAACCCGATGTTGTGGGAACAGGCCTGGACCGCGCGGGCGGCGTTGCTGGCGGAACTGGGGTTGCAGGGCTGACAACCGGTCGCCAAGCGACCCGGGCTGACGCGCGCATTCAGGCCCGGATTGAAACCTTGGTGCCGGTCTTGACGGCTTTTGCCAGGGTTGCGGCATCCCAGTTGGTCAGTCGCACGCAACCATGGCTGGCGCTCTTGCCGATCATTCGGGGGTCAGGGGTGCCGTGAATGCCATAGGTATCGAGTGTCAGGTCGATCCATGACGACCCGACGGGGTTGTTGGGACCGGGCGGGACGGTCAGCTTGTCAGTCTTGCCACCCTTGGCCTTGAAGTTCAGACGCGAGGGATCGAAGGTATAGTTCGGCGCCGGAGCGACCGCGCGCACGGCATAACTGCCTGTCGGTGCCGGATTTGCGCTGCTTCCGACCGTTGCTGGGTAGACTGCGACCGTCTTGCCATCAGTAGCCATCGCCAACAGCTGATTGCGTCCCTTTCGGACAACGACCGATGCGATTTCGGGTAATGGCGGTCGGGCGGTATCGGTGACGATGATCTCCGTACCGGCCTTCGAAAAATCCGCACCTGGGTTCATCGAACGAAGCAGTGCCTCGTCCATATGGGCGCGTTCGGCGAGCGATTCGGTGACCGAATTCCAGGTCATGCTCGGCCGCTCCGCCATGGTGGCGAAATCACCCGGCTCGATCGGTGCCGCGAAAGGCCCGTCCACATCTTCAGCGACGATCGTGTAACCGCGAATGACGGGTGCTTGATCCCCCGTCACTAGGCGCTCCCATGTCGCAGCGTCGAGGCTGCCGTTGACGGGAAGGCCCTCGGCTTCCTGAAAGGCTTCCACTGCCCGTCGCATGTTGCTGCCGGCAACACCATCGATGACGCCAGGCGAGAAATGGCGGCGATCGAGCAGCACCTGCGCACGTACGAACTGGCGATGTCGCGCTGCCTTTTCGGTTCCGGCCGGGCCTTGCTGATTTATCGCCGCTGCTAATGGTCCCTTGGCCATGGGCACGTCCGGACGCGCCGACAAGGCGGCCTGGGCGTCCGGGTTTTGCGCCGATACGGGCAGCCCGAGCGTTGCAACGAGGACGGAAAGGCTTGTCAGGACAGACTTGAATGGCACCAATTGAATTCTCCGAAAGCATCGGCGCACGCTACGGGTCAACGTCCCGGCTTCGACTTCTGTTCCCGCGTGCTTCGCCAAGGACGTGAATATGTATTTGATGGTGTTACGCTTTCTGGCGGTGATCCTTGCGTTTGGGCCGATTGCCGCGACACCGGCTGACGCTGCGTCAGGCTGCGAACTTGGTCCCGCCGCAGCCACGCGCAGCAATATGGCGAGCCTGGAGACGCTCGACTGGGCGCCTTTCGGTCGGCCCGAGCGGGGCTGGGCAGTCTATGCGACGCGGATCGCGTTCGAAATCGGCACGCGGTGCCCCGCCATCAGCCCGGGCTTCGCCGCTGCGCTGGGCAAGTGGCAGGGACAGGCAGGGCTTGCGCCGACCGGCGTCCTCGATCTGGCGACCTTTGACGTGATGAAACGCCAGTGGACATTGGCGAGGGCGTTTGTTCGCCAGACTCGCGATGGCGATTGTCCCGAACCGCCGCTGGCAGACCGGCTCGCGACGGCGCGGGCGACGGAAAGCTATGCCGGCAAGACGATCCAGCTGCGCGCTGACGCCTTGGCGGCCTATCGGCGCATGGTTGCCGCGGCGCACCGGTCGCTTCCTGCCGCTGATCCGCAATGGTTCACCCTCTTTTCGGGCTTCCGTGACCCGGTTTCGGACGATGTGCGCTGCCTGATCGAAAGCAATTGCCAGGGGATCTCGCGAGCAATCTGTTCGGCACATCGGACCGGCCTTGCGGTGGACCTTCATGTCGGTAACGCACCGGGTTTCGGCCCCGACAGTTCGGACGACGCCAACCGCCGCGCGATGGTGCGGACGCTGGCCTATCGCTGGCTTGTCGCCAACGCCGCTCGCTTCGGTTTCACCAACTATGTCTTCGAACCCTGGCATTGGGAATGGTCGCCGCCGCCAGTGCCGCTTTCCCGGACGGCGAGAAGCCCTATGGTGGCGCCAGAACAACCGGGGTGAACCAATGCTTCTGACGATTGCCGCCATGCTTGCCGCTGCTCAACCGGCAATGCCGGCCAATGGCGTACCAGCGCTATGCCAGACCGAAGCGCCGGATCCGGTGATGCCGGCAATCATGACTCTGCGGCAGCGCGCGGTGGTGCAGGACAAATGGTTGAAGGAAAGGCTCGAAACCGTGATGCCGGCAGTGATGCGCCAGAACGGCATCGACATGTGGGTGATGGTGGCGCGCGAATATCTCGAAGACCCGGTGGTCGCGACGATGCTCGATGCGACGAGCTTCAGCGCACGGCGGCGGACGATCCTGGTGTTCTTCGACCCCGGGGAAGGCAAGCCCATCGAGCGCTTGACGGTAAGCCGTTATGGGCTGGGCGGCTTGTTCGCCCCGGCCTGGCAGCCCGAAGTCCAGCCCGATCAATGGGCAGCGCTCGGCGAGATCATCAAGACCCGCAACCCGAAGAAGATTGCGCTGAATGTCTCGGCAATGTCGCAATTTGCCGATGGCCTGACGGCGAGCCAGCGTGACGGGGTGCTGGGGGCGCTGACACCCGAACTGCGCGCGCGGGTGGTGCCGGCCGACCGGCTGGCCATCGAATGGCTGGAAACGCGAACCCCGGCCGAAATGGCGGTTTATCCGCAGATTGTCCGGGTGGCGCACGGCATTATCGCGGAAGGGTTTTCACCGGCCGTCATCACGCCCGGCAAAACGACCACCGCCGATGTCGTGTGGTGGTACCGCGAGAAAATCGCCGGGCTCAAGCTCGAAACCTGGTTCCAGCCATCGGTCAACATCACGCGCCAGGGGGTCACGGGGACGCTCGACGGCGATGCGGTCATCGAGCCGGGAGACCTGTTATGGGTCGATTTCGGCATCAAGTATCTGGGGCTGAACACCGACACCCAGCATATGGGGTATGTGCTCAAGCCGGGTGAAACCGACGCCCCGGCTGGGCTCAAGGCCGGGCTGGCGGCGGCGAATGCCGTGCAGGACGCTCTGACATCGTCGTTCCGCACGGGGGCGAGTGGTAACGAAGTGCTGGCAGCGGCGCGGGCCAAGGCAGTTGCACAGGGGTTGACGCCGCTCATCTACACCCACCCGATCGGCTATCATGGCCATGCCGCCGGTACGCCGATCGGCATGTGGGACAATCAGGCGGCCCGGCCCGAAGGCGAGGCCCCTGTCGATGCCCGGACGGCCTGGTCGATCGAACTTGCAGCGCGTCACAAGGTGCCGGAATGGGGCGGGCAAGCGGTCGGCTTCCGGCTGGAAGAAGATGCCTGGTTCGATGGTACGACGGTGCAATACATCGATGGCCGTCAGACGCGCTATCACCTGATCCCGCGGGTGCCGGGAACGGGGGCAAGCGGGTGTGACTGACGCTGTCGCCCCGACGCACGAACGCGTGATTTATCCGCCCACGATCGGCTGAACGATCGGCGCGACGTCGTTCCAGCCTTCCCAGATCATCTTGCCGGCGACGTAAACGATCACGACGAGGCCAACCCATGCAATCCAGCGGTAACGCTCGATGTATTTGGCGATGAAGTTGGCAGCGACGCCCATCAGTGCGACCGAGAAAACCAGCCCGATGATCATCACTTCGGGGTGCTCGCGCGCAGCGCCGGCTACGGCCAGGACATTGTCGAGGCTCATCGACACATCGGCGATGGCAACCGACCAGGCGGCGGCTGCAAAGCTTTTCGCCGGGGGCGGCCCGGTGACGCTGGTGAAATCGTCGGGACCGGGAACGTCGATGACGGCAGTGGAAGGCCGCAGATCGCGATACATGCGCCACGACACCCACAGCAGCAGCAAGCCACCGGCGAGGATAAGGCCGACAATCTGCATGAGCTGCGTCACGACGAGCGCAAAGGCGATACGCAGCACCAGCGCTGCGCTGATGCCGATTCCGATGACCTTCTTGCGTTCGGCAACCGGCAGACCAGCGGCAAGTGCACCGACAACGATGGCATTGTCACCGGCCAGCACCGCATCGATCATGATGACCTGGAGCAGTACTCCGATCGCATCGGGCGCAAAAATAGCGGTGAAATCCATGGGCGGCGTTTAGGGATGATGTGCGTGCATTTCCACCTTAAACTGTTCAGTCGGCCAGCAGATGCACGAGCTCGTTAAGATATTTGCGACCCTGATAGACCGAGGTGATACGCACGCGCTCGTTGAGGCCATGAACGCCGTTGCCGTCGCTTTCGCCGTAAAAGCCCGGCACGCCATAGGTCGGGATGCCGATCGGCGACAGGAAGATGCTGTCGGTGGCGCCGGTGGACATGGTCGCGACAAAGGGCACGCCGGGGAAATATCGGGCGGCCAGCGCCTGCATCGGCCCGATGACTGCCGGGTTCATTGGCGGCGAGGTGGCGATCGGGCGCACCGGCGGCACGAGGCTGACGGTGACGCGGGGGTTGTCGACAACGGCAGCGAGCGTGGCACGCAATGCTTGCGGATCGGTGCCGGGGAACATCCGGCAATTGACATTGGCGGTAGCGCGCTGGGCGAGCGCATTATTGGCATGGCCGGCGCTGACAAGAGTGGTGACGCACGTCGTCCGCAGCATGGAATGAAATTGCGGGTCCTTCGAAACAATGGCGTTGGCTTCCGCATCCTCCGGGTTGGCAATCAGCCGCGGCAATGCCGCATTGACCGGCGCGGGCAACATCTTGGCCATCGTCGTGAAAAAGCTGGTGGTCGTGGCATTGAACTGCACGGGGAATTCATGGGTGTTGATGCGGCTGATGGCGCCGGCGAGATCGGTGATGGCATTATCGGGGCGCGGCACGCTCGAATGGCCACCCGGGTTGGTGGCCTCCACCTTGAAATTCTGAACGGTCTTTTCGCCGACCTGAACCGACATGCCCATCGGCTTGCCTTCGGGTGACAATCGCCCGCCACCGCCTTCGTTGAGGGCATATTCGGCTGCGATCAGCTCGGGGCGATTCTTGGCCAGCCAGTCGGCGCCGTTGAAGGCGTTGGTGGTTTCCTCGCCGCAGGTCAGTGCCAGCTTGAGGGTGCGTTTCGGCGCCTTGCCCGACTGTTTGTAGCGGATCAGCATGTCGGCCCAGATCGCGGCCTGCGCCTTGTCGTCGGCGGTGCCGCGGGCATAGTAGAAGCCATTTTCCTCGACAAGCTTAAAGGGGTCACGCGTCCAGTCCTCGCGCCGGGCCTCGACGACATCGAGATGGGCGAGGAGCAGGATCGGTTTGGTATTGCGGTCGCTGCCTTGCAGAATGGCGACAAGGCCGCCTTCCTTGGGGTTTTCAGCTGTTGCGAACAGCGTCAGGTCGCTGTCCTTGAACCCGGCGGCCTTCAGTCGCGTCGCGATCTGCTGCGCCGCAATCGTGCAACTGCCGGCTGAAAGCGTCGTATCGGTTTCGACAAGCTCCTTGTAGAGCTCGAAAAAAGCGCGCTCGCCGGGATCGAGCGGCTGGGCGGCAGCGGGAACGGCGAGCAGGGCAGCAAGAAGCAGGCTTTTCATTTCGCGGCTTTCGCATTGGCATAGGCCTGGATCAGGTCGAACAGATAGTCGCGCTCGTCGAGCACGCCCTTGACCGAAATGCGTTCGTTGAGACCATGGACGCCATTGCCATCGGGCATGCCGAAACGGCCTGCCATGCCATAAGTCGCGATTCCCGCAGCGTTGAGATAACGGCCATCGGTGGCCCCCGTCAGCATTGCCGGCACCATTGGGATACCGGGGAAATGCTGCTTCGCGAGGGCAACCGCCGGACCATAGACTTGTGCTGACAAGGGTGGCGGTGGCGCTGCTTTTTCGGGGTTTTCTGACGGCCGCGGCGTGACGGTGATCGCGGGGTTGCCCAGCCGTTCGATGATCTGGCCACGCACCTTATCGACGCTGTCGCCAGGGAACATGCGGCAATTGACGTTGGCGGTGGCGCGCTGCGGCAGCGCATTGCGGGCATGGCCAGCGTCGAGCATCGTCGCGACACAGGTGGTGCGCAATGTCGAATGCCAGCCGGGATCGCGGCTGACGATCGCGTTGGCAGCGTCGTCCTGCGGGTTGGCGAGCAAGGCGCGGATTGCCGTGGCCGTCTCGCCGGTACTGAAGTCGGCCATTGCCGCAAAATAGGCACGGGTCGTATCGGACAATTGCACCGGGAAATCGGTCTTGCTCAACGCTGCGAGGCCATTGGCGAGATCGTAGATGGCATTGTCGGGCCGCGGCCGGCTGCTGTGGCCGCCGGGATTGCGGGTTTCGAGGACGAAATCCTGGTAGACCTTTTCGCCGGCCTGGAAATTGAGGCTGACGGGCTTGCCGGTTTCGTCGGCCTTGCCGCCGCCGCCTTCGTTCAGGGCGAATTCGGCGTCGATCCATTCGCGGTGGTTTTCGACGAGCCATTTGGCCCCGTTGAACGGCCCGCCTTCCTCGCCGCAGGTCAGTGCGAGCTTTACGGTGCGCCGGGGTGGCCCAAGGGATTTCTGGCCGGCCTTCATGCGGATCATGGCATCGGTGAAGATGGCGCCATGCGCCTTGTCGTCGGATACGCCGCGGCCATAGAACCAGCCGCCTTCCTCGATGAAGGCAAAGGGATCGCGTTCCCAGTCGGCACGCTTTGCTTCGACAACGTCGAGGTGGGAGAGCAGCAGGATGGCGCGCGCCTTGGGGTCCGCGCCGGCGAGCGTGGCGACGAGGCCGCCGTCCTGGGGCCGGTCCTCTGGCCCCTTGAACAGCTTGATGTCGGCATCGGTGTAGCCCGCTGCCTTCAGCCGGGCTGCCATTTTTTCGGCGGCGATCGTGCAACTGCCGCTGGACACTGTCGTGTTGGTTTCGACGAGTTCCTTGTAGAGCGAGCGGAACGCGGCCTCCCCCGGGCGCTCGGCGGCATGGGCGCCGACGGACAGCACCGACCCCAAGAGAAGCGCCGTTAAAGATGACCGCATGACCGTTTCCCCCTTGTTTCCTCGCATGTGGCGACAAATGCCGGGCAGAGGCAAGCGAAAGGGGTCGGAGGTGGCCGAGGTCTTGCTAGATCTTGCACCGCTTGGCGCGCGCGGTGCCCTTCAGATAAGCGCGCCGCACCGATCCGGCATAGACTGCGGCCTGGGCATATTTCTGCTTGGCCTCGGCGCCCGAAAGCCGCCGGATGATCCCCGAAAACGGAATGAGACTGCCCGCAGCCGATTCGCCAAGGCTCAATGCCTGTTCGGCGGGGGTCTTGGCCTTTTTCTTGAAGGCCGGGGAATCGACATCGGGACCAAGGATCGATGTCAACTGGGCGATGGCAACCCTGTACTGGGCACAGGTCCTGATGCCACGCAGCGAATAAGGCTCTTCCATGATGCGCTCGATTTCCGGGTCGACCTTGGCCTGAATGATATTGAGATCCTTCAGTGGTTTGGCGCCGATATTCTCGACCGTATCGCCAATCTTGTCGATGTCACGCTTGGGCTTGTCATCGGGGGTCGTCTGGCCGAGCGCAGCGGCGGCTGTCATCAACGTCATGACGATGCCGCCGCATCGCAAAATCCTGTTCATTCTGTGTTTCCTTGATGTGGCACGGCAAGGTGTATCGGTCTGTGAAAATGGCCAACAACCGGAGACGGTAACGTTTCGGGGCTACACATGTTCCTGTGATGCCCTGCGAAGCCCTACTTGCTCCAGCGCGTCGTCCGGCTTATACAACGTCCATCTCTACATGGGTAACCGCATGGAGGTCGGCCGGGAAGTTCTCGCCGCCGCCAATTGGTGTTTGTGAATACGGACCAGCTTTTTTGACCGAAACCAGCCTTGCTGCCACGCTTGACGCCATCATCGCTCCGGTGGTGGCGACGCTTGGCTTTGACCTGGTGCGCATCCAGTTGACCGGCAAGCCTGGCGACCAGACCCTGCAAGTGATGGCCGAGGATCGGACCACCGGGCAGTTGACCCTGGGACAGTGCGCCGAGATCAGCCGGGCGCTCGATCTGCCGCTCGAGGAAGCCGATCCGATCGAAGGGGAATATGCCCTTGAAGTGTCATCGCCCGGGATCGACCGGCCGTTGACGCGCCCCGCCGACTGGACGCGCTGGGCGGGTCATGAGGTCCGCGTCAAGCTCGATCCGCCGGTCGATGGCAGGGCGCGTGCGCACGGGGTGATCGCGGGGCTGGAAGCTGATATGGTGACGCTGACAGTGAAGAATGTCGGCGCGGTGGCGCTGCCGCTCGCGGCAATCAGCGGCGCCAAGCTGGTACTGACGCCGGCGCTGATCAAGGCAACGCGACCGCTCGATTCGAGCGGTGCCGACGAACTGATCGAACTGCCCGATACCGCGGGCGAAAATGACAATGACAACGACCTGAGCGAAGTTAAGGACTGAGACCATGGCTACTGCTGCCGTCACCGCCAACCGGGCCGAACTGATCGCCATCGCCGATGCGGTGGCGCGCGAGAAATCGATCGATCGCACCATCGTCATCGAAGCGATGGAGGACGCCATTCAGCGAGCTGCACGGGCTCGCTATGGCGCCGAAAACGACATTCGCGCCAAGATCGATCCGAAGGGCGGCGAGACCCGGCTTTGGCGTGTCCTTGAAGTCGTCGAGGAGCCTGAAGATTTCTTCAAGCAGATCGACATGAAGGGCGCGCTGAAGAAGGACAAGAACGCCAAGCTCGGCGATTTCATCGTCGATCCGTTGCCGCCGGTGGAGTTCGGCCGCATTGCCGCACAGGCAGCCAAGCAGGTCATCGTCCAGAAGGTGCGCGATGCCGAGCGTGATCGCCAGTATGACGAATTCAAGGACCGCGCCGGGGAAATCATCACCGGCGTCGTCAAGCGGGCCGAATTCGGCCATGTCGTTGTGGATCTCGGCAAGGCGGAAGGGGTCATCCGCCGCGACCAGCAGATTCCGCGCGAAGTGCTCAAGCCCGGCGATCGGGTTCGCTCGCTGATCGCCAGTGTGCGTCGCGAACCGCGCGGGCCGCAAATCTTCCTGTCGCGCTCCGCCGGTGACTTCATGAAGAAGTTGTTCGCCCAGGAAGTGCCCGAAATCTATGATGGCATCATCACCATCATGGCCGTGGCGCGTGACCCCGGCAGCCGTGCCAAGATCGGCGTCATCAGCCGTGATTCGAGCATCGATCCGGTCGGCGCCTGCGTCGGCATGAAGGGCAGCCGCGTGCAGGCGGTCGTGCAGGAGCTTCAGGGCGAAAAGATCGACATCATTCCCTGGTCACCCGATGTCGCGACCTTCGTCGTCAACGCGCTGCAGCCGGCGGAAGTCGCCAAGGTGGTGATGGACGAGGAAGACAACCGCATCGATGTGGTCGTCCCCGACGATCAGCTGAGCCTCGCCATTGGTCGTCGCGGCCAGAATGTCCGGCTTGCGTCGCAGTTGACCGGGCGTCAGATCGACATCATGACCGAAGCCGATGAAAGCGAGCGTCGGCAGAAGGAGTTCACCGAGAAATCGGCGATGTTCGAAAGCGAGCTCGATGTCGACGAAACGCTCGCCCAGCTGCTGGTTGCCGAAGGTTTTTCGGAGCTCGAGGAAGTCGCCTATGTCGATCTGGCGGAAATTGCCGGCATCGAAGGCTTTGATGAGGATCTGGGCGGCGAGCTTCAGAAGCGCGCCATCGAAGCGCTCGAACGTCGCGAAGCTGCGGCGCGCGAGGAACGCATCGGATTGGGCGTCGAGGACGATGTCGCCGCGATCGAAGGCCTCAGCGAGGCCATGCTCGTGGCGCTTGGCAAAAAGGGCATCAAGACCCTCGACGATCTGGGCGATCTTGCCACCGATGAACTGGTGTCGAAGGGCAGCGGCGTGCTGAAGGAATTCGGCCTGTCCGAAGATGACGGCAACCGGATCATCATGGCTGCGCGCGCGCACTGGTTCACCGATGAAACCACCGCCGGGGAGGACGCGCCCGCGGATGGAACACGATGAGCATCTGAAGCCCGACATCGTTGTCGCAGACGGGGCTGGCGCCGAAGGCGTAGCCGTGCCCGAACGCCGTTGCATCCTGACCGGCGCGCATGGGCCGCGGGCGGCGCTGATTCGGCTTGCCCTTGGGCCCGACAACCAGATTGCCGCCGATCTCGGCGCCAAGCTGCCGGGGCGCGGCGCCTGGATCGTGGCCGACCGCGCCGTGCTCGATGCCGCTTTGTCGAAAGGCAAGCAAAGCGGCAGTCTCAGGGGGGCGCTGGCCCGGGCTTTCAAATCGAACAGTCTGCAAGTACCCGACGATCTGGCCGATCAGATCGCAGCGGGCCTTGAACGGCGCGCGCTTGACCGACTGGGCTTGGAAAACAAGTGCGGCAACCTCATCTGGGGCCATGAGCGTGTCGGCGAAGCAATTTTGAAGGGCAAGGTGCGGCTGCTGCTGCACGCCGCCGACGCCCGGCCCGACGGCATGAGCAAGCTTGAGGCACGACGCCGCGGTGCCTCCCCGGACACGGTTTCCATCGTGTTGCCGGTGGGGCGCGAACAATTGTCGATGGCCCTCGGGCGCGAAAATGTTGTACATGCCGCAATCGGTGACAGCCGCAGCGCGGTGCGGGTGATCGAGACGCTGGAACGCTGGGCGGCCTTTTGTGGCCATCCCGTTTCCGGCACCACAGACGACGAAACGGACGACGGAACGGATGGCGCGGCACATGCCGTGGTGACCGGTGAAAGGCATTAGGCGCGACAGCAATGACGGACGACAACAAACCCAAACTCGGCATGCGTGCCCCTCTCGGCCTCAACAAGGCGGTTGAGGTCGGCAAGGTCAAGCAGAGCTTTAGCCATGGCCGCACCAAGCAGGTGGTCGTGGAAGTGAAACGTGCCCGTGTCCTGCACCGCCCGGGTGATCCGGCGCCTGTCGAAGCGCCGGCGCCGGCGCCTGTTGCTGTGCCCGCGCCGACGCCGACGCCAGCGCCTGTCGCGCCGCCGGTCGCTCGCGCGCCGGAACCGGTTGCGCAGCCGGCTCCCGTCGTCGCGCCGCCCGTGGTTGCCACTGCTGCGCCGCCGGCTGAACCGGCACGTGTCGTGCCGCCTCCGGTAATGTTCCGCCCGGTTGAACGCCCGCCCGCGCCCAAGCCGCCGGAGCCCAAGGTGGAAGCGCCTGCGCCTGCGCCCACCCCGGCCCCGACCGCCGCCCCGGTTGCCGCGGCCCCGGTTGCCAAACCCCCCGCGCCGCCGGCGCGTCCCGCCCAGCGGGCGCCCGAGCCGCGCCGGCCGGTCACCAACGACCGGATGACGCCACAGGAACGCCTGGCGTTGATGCTCCGCCAGGCCGAGGAAGACCGGCTGCGCGCCGCCGAGGAAGCGCGAATCCGCGAAGAAGCCGCCAAGGCCGAAGCCGCCGAAGCGGAGCGCCAGCGCCTGGAAGAAAAGCGCCTGGTGCAGGAGGAAATCGCCACTCGGCCGGACCCGGTTGAATCCGACAAGCCGATGAGCCTTGTCGAACTCGACGAGGAAGAGGAACGGCTGCGTGTCCGCGCCTTGCCGGGACGCAAGCCCGATCTGGCTGCCAAGCCGGCGCGGCTGCGGATGGGTGATGATCGTCGCCAGTCGGGCAAGCTGACGGTTACCCGCGCGCTCGAATCCGACGACAGCACGCGGACTCGCAGTCTTGCGGCCTTGCGCCGCGCGCGGGAGAAAGAGCGCGGTCGCCTCGGTTCACAGGCCAAGCAGGTCCGCGACGTGACGGTGCCCGATCGCATCACTGTCGCCGAGCTGGCCAATCGCATGGCGGAACGCACGTCGAACGTCGTCCGCCTGCTTGCCCGCATGGGTGTGCCGTCGGCTGCCGTGGACGAAATCGATCAGGATACCGCCGAGCTGGTGCTCAATGAATTCGGGCATAACATCGTGCGCGTTTCGGAAAGCGATGTCGAAATCGGCATGGTCGGCGATGCCGATGTCGATGATCATCTGCTGCCGCGGCCAGCCGTTGTGACGATCATGGGCCATGTCGACCATGGCAAGACGTCGCTGCTCGATGCCCTGCGCGGCACCAACGTGGTCAAGGGTGAGGCCGGCGGCATCACCCAGCACATCGGTGCCTACCAGATCGTCACCAAATCGAAGGAAAAGATCACCTTCCTCGATACCCCGGGCCATGAAGCCTTCACGGCAATGCGCGCGCGTGGGGCGTCGATCACCGATATCGTGATCCTCGTTGTGGCGTGGGACGACGGCATCATGCCGCAGACGGTCGAAGCGATCCAGCACACCAAGGCAGCCGGCGTGCCGATGATCGTGGCCATCAACAAGATGGACAAGACCGGTGCCAACGCCGAGAAAATCCGCACAGCCTTGCTGCAATATGATGTGCAGGTCGAAGCGATGGGCGGTGACGTACAGGATGTCGAGGTTTCGGCAACGCAAAAGACCGGGCTCGAGGAGCTGATCGAAAAGATTTTGCTCCAGGCCGAAATCCTGGAGTTGAAGGCCAACCCCGATCGCAGCGCCGAAGGGACTGTCATCGAGGCGCGCCTCGACAAGGGCAAGGGCGCGCTGGCGACAGTGCTTGTCCGCCGCGGTACCCTGAAACGTGGGGACATCTTCGTGATGGGCCAGGAATGGGGCAAGGTTCGGGCGCTGGTCGACGACAAGGGCGCGCAGACCAAGGAAGCCACGCCTTCGATGCCCGTCGAAGTGCTGGGGCTCACCGGCGTTCCGGCAGCGGGTGACATCGTCACCGTCGTGGAAAGCGAAGCGCGCGCCCGCGAAGTGGCCGATTATCGCGCCGGGCTCGCCAACGCCAAGCGCATCGAGCAGGAGCCGGCGAACCTCGAAACCATGTTCAGCGTCTTGCGGGCTGCCAAGGCGCAGACCTATCCGCTGGTCATCAAGGCGGATACGCAAGGGTCGGCGGAAGCCATCGCCGGAGCGGTCAACAAGATCTCGACCGATCTCATCAAGGCCAAGGTGCTCGCAGCCGGTGTCGGTGGGATCACTGAATCCGATGTGACCCTGGCCAAGGCAAGCGGGGCGCCGATCATCGGTTTCAATGTCCGTGCCAATGCCAAGGCCCGCGAAATCGCCCAGCGCGATGGCGTGGCGCTGAAATACTACGACGTGATCTATGACCTGATCGACGAAGTGAAGGCAGCGATGGCGGGCCAGCTCGGGCCCGAAGCGCTTGAAACCGTTGTTGGCCGCGCGCAGGTTCTGGAAGTTTTCCAGGCCGGCAAGACCGGCAAGGCCGCGGGTATTCGCGTTACCGAAGGCTTCATCAAGAAAGCCTTGCGAGCGCGCGTCATGCGCGACGATGTCATCATCTACAATGGCTCGATCGCGACGTTGCGGCGCTTCAAGGAAGATGTTGCCGAGGTCAAATCCGGCTTCGAATGCGGGATCACCCTGGCCGATTCATCCGATGTGAAAGCGGGCGACTTCATCGAGACGTTCGAAGTGGAGATGCGCGAGCGGACATTGTAACCGCGGCATCGGCGCGCCGGGTTGTTCCCGGCGCGCCGGCCTGCCACGGGCACGGGCGTGATACGTGCCGCATGTTCTTGACGTCGGCCCCTTTTCGTTACGCCCGCAGCCCGCTACGCTGGCGAAATGGAATCGGAACCCCAGTTGCATTTGCGTGCCGCCGATTATCCGGGGTCCAACCCGATTACCGGCAGCATAACCCTTGAAATCGGCGATGCGAGCGTCCCGGCGCTGCTGACCGCGTCGCTGACCGAAGCGCCGTACGAGGCGCAATTGCCCATTTTCCGCGCCATCAGCGACCAATTGACGACAGATGGCATTGCCCGCGAAGCTGCTGCCGGGCGAATGCTGTCATGCAAGCCCGGCTGCGGCGCCTGTTGTCGCCAGGCAGTGCCGCTCGCGGCGGCGGAGGCCCGAGCCCTTGCAGCGCTGGTGGCGGCCATGCCCGAACCGCAGCGCGAAACGGTCACGGCGCGCTTTGCCGCCGCGCGGGGCCGACTGGCCGAAGCCGCCGTCACGACCAACGCCGCCGAAATCGCCGCCCTCGATCCAGCGGGACGAGATGGCTATGGCCGACGCTATTTCCGGCTCGGCATTGCCTGCCCGTTTCTCGAGGCTGAAAACTGCACGATCTATGCGGACCGGCCGCTTGCCTGCCGCGAGTATCTCGTCACGTCGCCCGCAAGTGCCTGTGCCGATCCGCGTGACGATGTCATTCGCGGGGTGCCGCTGGCGGGGTACCCATCCAAGGCCGTCACGCGGCTTGGCAAGGAGATCGATGGCCATGGCACCGTCATGCTCGTCGATGCACTCGCCTTTGCCGCCACGAACCCGGCACCCGAGCCTGAATATCCGGGGATCGAACTTGTGCTGAAGACGATCGCGCACCTGCCGGGCCGCCCCGATGCCGCCTGAAGCGCTGCAACTTTCGGCAAGGCTGGCGCCCGACGTTCCCGCCGCAACGGGGAATGTCACGATCAAGATCGGCGACGACATGATCCCGATTTGCGTGACGGTGCCCGTTGAGCCGACGTCCCTCGAGCCGCTGCTTCCGGTCTTCCAGGGTTTTCTCGCAGCGATGTCCGACCGCGCGGTCGGGCAGGCGGAAGCGGCTGGACGTCAGGTATCGTGCAAGGCCGGCTGCGGCGCCTGCTGCCGCCAGGGGGTGCCGATCGCACCGTCGGAGGCCCGCGATATTGCAGCGCATGTCACGGCCATGCCGCCCGAGCGCCAAGCCCATGTCCGGGCGCGCTTTGCTGCCGCCAAACAGGCCCTTGCTGCTGCCGGCATCGCGCATGGGCCGGAAGCGTTCAATGAAACGACGACGCATGCCCGGCTCGAGTTCGGCATGGCGTATTTTCGCGCTGGCGTCGCCTGCCCCTTCCTCGAGGACGAAAGCTGTTCCATCCACCCCGTCCGGCCATTGGCGTGCCGCGAATATCTGGTCACATCGCCTGCCGAGAATTGCCGTTGGCCGACGATGGATAATGTCAGCCCGGTGCGGTTGGGCGGCAGCCTTAGCCAGGCGCTGATCGCCACCGAAGCAGTGATGGACGGACACGGGCGCCTGTTGCTCGTCGATGCGCTGGACTGGGCTGCCGCCAACCCGGTAACCGAGCCCGCCCACAACGGCCCTTCACTGGTCAAGGCGGTGTTCGACGTGCTTGCCAAATTGTCAGACGTCTAAACTTTGCCAGTCAGGTCCAATCGCTGCTAAGAGCGGCCGATGAAAGCCCCTGCCGATGAAAAGGGCCGCTCCATCCGCCTCCAGCGGATCGGCGAGCAGGTCCGCCATGCCATTGCCGATGTGCTCGGTCGCGGCGAACTCCGCGATGAACTGCTGCAGCGCACGATCGTGTCGGTAAGCGAAGTGCGGGTGACCGCCGATTTGCGCCACGCGACGGTGTTCGTGAAGGCGCTCGGCGGCGGCGATGACCAGGCGGTGGTCAAGGCGCTGGCCGGCCATGCCCGCTATCTGCGCGGCGAGGTGGCGCGAGCCCTGGCGACGAAATACACCCCCGATCTACGCTTCCGCCCCGATGAAAGCTATGACGCCGGTGCGCGTATCGACGCCATTCTGCGTCGGCCGGCAATCGCCCGCGATCTGGAGCCCGAAACGCGCCTGCCCAAGCTTGCCGATTATGACGCCGACGACGAGGACTGAGCTTTGCGTGCCGCTGGCGCGCGGTTCGTTGCGGCTTGAACCGATTGCCGAAGCGCATCGCGAAGGCTTGCGTGCCGCCTGCGCTCGCGACAGCGCAATCTGGGACATTTATTCGATCAATCTCACCGGGCCCGATTTCGATCCGGCTTTCGATGGCAAGTACGCTGGTGAAGGCGGGCAATTCGCCTATGCCGCAATGCTCGATGGCGCCATCGTCGGCTGCACGAGCTGGTATGGCATCGAACCCGGCAACCGCGCTGTCGCGATCGGCTACACCTATTTCGCGCCCGAAGTGCGCGGCGGGGATTTCAACCTGTCGGCCAAGGGCCTGATGATCGGCCATGCCTGGGCCACGGGCTTTCACCGCATCCATTTCGACATCGATGTTCGCAATACGCGCTCGCAGGCCGCGGTCCGCAAGCTCGGCTGTACGCTCGAAGGCGTGTTGCGCCACAACAAGGTGACCTGGACGGGTTTTTTACGCGACACGGCGATCTACTCGCTGCTTCCGGGCGAAGAATCAGACGCGCTCAAAGCCTGTCTGTGAATCTCAACGGCTGGCTGATCCTCGACAAGCCGCTCGGCCTGTCATCGGCGCAGGGCGTTGCGGCGGTAAAGCGTCTTCTGCGCGGCGTCGGAATCCGTCCGGATCGGATTGGCCATGGCGGGACGCTCGATCCGCTGGCAACCGGCGTGCTGCCGATTGCCATCGGCGAGGCCACAAAGCTCGCCGGGCGCATGCTTGATGCGACCAAGGGCTATGACTTCACGGTGAGATGGGGCGTCGCAACGGCAACCGAGGATGCCGAAGGCGCCGTCGTCGCCGTGTCCGATGTGCGGCCTGCGGCGGCTGACATCGCCGCCGTGCTGCCGCGCTTTACCGGGCCGATCGAGCAGGTGCCGCCAGCCTATTCGGCACTGAAGGTCGATGGACAGCGGGCCTATGCGCTGGCGCGGGCCGGGGAGACGGTCGAACTGGCGACACGCCGCGTGACCGTCCATGGCCTGACGCTTGTCGAGGCGACGCCCGACGCCGCGACCTTCAGTGCCAGCGTGTCAAAGGGCACCTATATCCGCAGCCTGGCGCGCGACATCGCGGTGGCACTCGGCACGGTCGGCCATGTGAAGATGCTGCGCCGCACAAAGGCCGGGCCCTTCACCCTCGAACAGGCGATATCGCTGGACAAATTCGAACAGAGCGTGCAGGGGGCGGCACTAGAACAGGTCATCCTGCCACTGATGGCGGGGCTGGACGACATCCCGGCTCTTGCGATCGATCCCGAACAGGCGGCGGCACTCCGACAGGGGCGCAGGCTTTTCGGGCACCCTGCCCAACCCGGCACCTATCTCGCCTGCCTCGGCTCTGTTCCCGTGGCACTGGTCGAGGTCGACCCAGAAGCGGTCCGGGTCTTGCGCGGGTTCAACCTATAGCCTTTCCGGCTTGAACAAGGAGTATCCGATGTCGATTACCGCAGAACGCAAGGCCGACGTCATCAAGGGCAATGCCCGCGCCGCAAACGACACGGGTTCGCCCGAAGTCCAGGTTGCTATCCTTTCGGAGCGCATTGCCAATCTGACCGAGCATTTCAAGACCCATGCCAAGGACAACCACAGCCGTCGCGGCTTGCTGGTCCTGGTCAACAAGCGGCGCTCGCTTCTCGATTATCTCAAGAAGATCGATCAGGCGCGCTACACCGATCTCATCGCCAAGCTGGGCCTGCGCAAGTAACCCGGCGACGACTTCCGGATGGCCCCTTCTGCGGGGCCATTCGTTTATCCGGGGCTAGCGATGGTCGCTGCTCCGGCCCGCACCAAGCGGAACTGCAGGGCGCGGATCGGCAATAGGGCCGGGCCGCGAGACGAAAGACGAAACCATGTTCAATATCCACAAACAGGAAATCGAATGGGGCGGCCGCAAGCTGACCCTCGAAACCGGTCATATCGCCCGCCAGGCTGATGGCGCTGTTCTCGCCACCTATGGCGAAACGGTTGTCCTCTGCGCCGTGACGGCCGCCAAGAGCGTCAAGGAAGGCCAGGATTTCTTCCCGCTGACCGTCCATTACCAGGAAAAATATTCGGCCGCCGGCCGCATCCCCGGTGGCTTCTTCAAGCGCGAACGCGGCGCCACCGAACATGAAACGCTGACCAGCCGGTTGATCGATCGGCCGCTGCGCCCGCTGTTCCCCGAAGGTTTCTACAACGAAGTTCTCGTCATCGCGCAGGTGCTTTCCTACGACAGCGAGAACGAAGCCGATATCCTCGCGCTCATCGCAGCGTCGGCGGCACTGACCTTGTCGGGCGTGCCCTTCATGGGCCCGGTTTCGGCCGCTCGCGTCGGCTATATCGATGGCCAGTACATCCTCAACCCGAACAAGACCCAGGTGAAGGAAGGCAGCCTCGAACTCGTCGCCGCCGGCACCCAGGACGCCATCCTGATGGTCGAATCCGAAGCCAAGGAGCTTTCGGAAGACGTCATGCTCGGCGCCGTGATGTTCGCCCATGAACATGGCAAGCCGGTCATCGATGCGATCATCCGTCTCGCCGAAGCCGCGGCCAAGGAGCCCTGGGATCTTCACATCGAAGACAGCAGCTCGACCCTTGCCAAGATCAAGGACGCCGTCGGTGACAGCATCGCCGATGCCTACAAGATCATCGCCAAGTCCGATCGCCAGTCGGCGCTGGGCAAGGCCAAGGCGACTGTCAAGGAAATGTTCGCCGGCACTGCGCCTGCCGAAGCGCTGAAGGCGTCGAAGCTGGTCAAGAAGGTCGAAGGCGCCATCGTCCGCAATGCCATCCTGAAGGATGGCATCCGCATCGACGGCCGCAACACCACCACCGTGCGCCCCATCGAAGCCATTGTCGGCTTCCTGCCGCGCACTCATGGTTCGGCGCTGTTCACCCGCGGCGAAACCCAGGCGATCGTTTCGACGACGCTTGGCACCGCCGATGCCGAACAGATGATCGATGGTCTCGATGGTCTGCGCTACGAACGTTTCATGCTCCACTATAACTTCCCCCCCTATTCGGTGGGTGAAGTCGGCCGCTTCGGCGCCCCCAGCCGCCGCGACATCGGCCATGGCAAGCTCGCCTGGCGCGCCGTCAATGGCGTGCTGCCGTCGAAGGAAGCCTTCCCCTACACGATTCGCGTCCTGTCCGACATCACCGAGTCGAACGGCTCGTCGTCGATGGCCACCGTCTGCGGTGCTTCGCTGGCGCTGATGGATGCCGGCGTGCCGCTGACGCGTCCCGTCGCCGGCATCGCCATGGGCCTGATCCTCGAAGGCAAGGAATTCGCTGTCATCAGCGATATTCTTGGTGACGAAGATCATCTCGGCGACATGGATTTCAAGGTTGCAGGCACCTCGGAAGGCATCACCGCCCTCCAGATGGACATCAAGGTCGCCGGCATCACCGAGGAGATCATGAAGGTCGCGCTCCACCAGGCCAAGGCCGGGCGCGAGCATATCCTGGGTGAAATGGCCAAGGGTCTCGATCACACCCGCGAGGAAATGTCCTCCCACGCGCCGCGCATCGAAACGATGCAGGTGCCCAAGGACAAGATTCGTGACGTGATCGGCACCGGCGGCAAGGTGATCCGCGAGATCGTCGCCACCACTGGCGCCAAGGTCGATATCGAGGACGATGGCACGGTCAAGATCGCGTCGTCGGACCCGGAAAAGATCGCCGCGGCCCGCAAGTGGATCGAAGGCATCACCATGGAAGCCGAGGTCGGCAAGATCTACACCGGCAAGGTCGTGTCGATGGTCGATTTCGGCGCCTTCGTAAACTTCATGGGCGGCAAGGACGGGCTCGTCCACATTTCCGAAATCAAGAACGAGCGGGTTGCCGTGGTCAAGGACGTGCTGAGCGAAGGCCAGCAGGTCAAGGTCAAGGTGCTTGCCGTCGATGAACGCGGCAAGGTCCGCCTGTCGATGCGTCTCGTCGACCAGGAAACCGGCGAGGAAATCGCCGATACCCGCCCGCCGCGTGAAGGCGGCGACGATCGCGGCCCGCGGTCGGACCGTGGCCCGCGTCGTGATGGCGGCGATCGTGGTCCCCGCCGTGATGGTGGCGACCGTGGCCCGCGTCGTGACGGCGGTGATCGTGGTCCGCGCAATGAAGGCCCGCGCCCCGAGCGCGCGCCGCGTGAAGAAGCCGTGCAGGAAGGCGGCAGTCTGCCGGACTTCCTTACCGGCCCGCGCGACTGAGCCTTTCGCTCCGGTGAAATGGAAAGGCCGTCCCGAAAGGGGCGGCCTTTTCCGTTTCCGGGGGTCGGCGAGCTTGGCCCTGCCGAAAAGACCCCCACCCCGACCCTCCCCACTCTATGTTCGCTTCGCTCACATGGGGGGAGGGGGAAGAAGACTTGCGACCTCAAAGAGCCGATCTGGCGCCTGCAGGCCAGGCCATTGCGGCGTGCGGCTTTCCCGTGCAGCAATGGCGCCGGCAATTCGGGGGATGATGATGCGTTTGGCAATATTGGCACTGGTTCTGGCAAGCCCGGCGGGCGCTGCGACCTATGATCTGCCCGCGACGCCTTCGACGGTGGCCTGGGGGCATTACCAGGCGGGCACCAAGCCGGCGCTGACCATCAAGTCGGGCGATACGGTGGTGATGCACACGCTGCTCACCAACAGCCCGGCGGGGCTGGAGCGGGCGGGGGTGGCGCCGGCCGATGTCGAGCCGGCCCTGCGCGCGGTCTTTGCCGGGGTGCCGCCGAGCGAACGCGGGCCCGGCGGGCATATCCTCACTGGGCCGATCGCCATCGAGGGCGCCGAGCCGGGCGATACCCTCGAAGTGCGGATCGACAAGGTCGAGCTCGCCATTCCCTATTCGTACAATGCCTTCCGCTATGGCGCCGGCTTCCTCACCGATGATTTTCCCTATCCGCGTATGAAGATCGTGCCGCTCGACAAAAAGGCGATGCTGGGGCGGTTCGGGCCGGGAATCAATGTGCCACTGGCGCCCTTCTTCGGCAGCATGGGGGTGGCGCCGCCGGAAAGCTTCGGCCGCTATGATTCAGCGCCGCCGTCGATCCACGGCGGCAATATGGACGACAAGGCGCTGGTGGCGGGAACGACCGTCTTCCTCCCCGTCCATGCCAAGGGCGCGCTGTTCCAGGCCGGCGACGGGCACGCGGCGCAAGGCAATGGCGAAGTCGATATCACCGCGCTCGAAACCTCGCTGACGGGAACCTTCACCTTCATCCTTCACAACAAGGACAGCGGCGGGCTGACAACGGCCTACCCCCGCGCCGAAACCCCGACCCACTTCATCGCCATGGGTTTCGACGATGACCTGTCCAACGCCACCCGCAAAGCCCTGCGCAACGCCATCGACTTCCTCGTCGCCGCCAAGGGCATGACCCGCGACGACGCCTATATGCTCCTCAGCGTCGCCGGCGACGTCGAAATCACCGAACTGGTGGACCGCAACAAGGGGGTCCATGTGATGATCCCCAAGGTGTTGTTTGCGGGGGCGGGTAAGTAGAGCCTCCTGTGGCCCGGGCGATCAGCCCTAAGCCTTTTGAACGCGGCAGCAGTGAGACAAGTCAACGGCCGCTTGTCGAGAGAGGGCTAGCACTGATTGAGGTCACGCGCATACTCCAAGAAAATTGCGCCTGGCTCAACGCCTTAGCGTAAGCAAGCCACCAGTTTGAAAACCGTTCGGATGCCTCCGTCAATGTTAGCGCGGTGGCACAATCGGGATGATCCGACGGCTTAGATCGTCGCTCAAAGCTTTGATCCGCATTCTCATCAAATTTCCCAATGATAGATTGCACTGGTAGCGCTAGGCTTGCCGCCTTAGCCTAGCTAGGTAAGAAATGATAGCAAACGGGGTGTTGATGATTACCGTCTATAGCGTTGTTAAGGACCAAGTGATCCGGAGTGCCGTGGCCACCGGAGCCACTACCTATCAATACGCACTCGATAGCCTGTATCCATTGATCGATAAGTTTGAAGAACAGCGAAAAGTCCAGCGAAAAAAATTTTATGAGCGGCTGAAAGCGGACATTCTTCGGGGCTGCGTAATGCCTCCTATAACTCTGGCATTCGTCAATCCTGTCCATGCGAATGAGCTAAATAGCGTAAATATACAGACTTTCGTCGCGGAAAACGTAACTGAAGGCTACATATTAGACGGCATGCAGCGGCTCAACACGCTGCGAGATGCGTCCGATGAACTGGGATTTAACTTTGACGGCAGCCTCAGTGTAAATGTGATCATAGCCGAGCGCTACGACCTTTTGTTGTATCGCATGATTACCCTTAACAATGGCCAAAAGCCTATGACGGCCCGGCATCAGATTGAGATGCTTACAAAAGGCGTTTTAAACATAGATCACCCCGATATGGTTATCGTTTCTGAAAAAGATACCGAGTCTACCAAGCCTCATGGAGCATTCAGAAAGAGTGATATCGCTGCTGCGTACACAGCCTTTCTGACAAACAGCGTCCATAATGAGAACTCGCGTATTATCGAGTCGAAGCTCGATGAAATTCTTGTCGGGAAGGTCATGGATTCAGACTTGACCACGTCAGATGTGTCATTTTCCGATATATTAGACGCAGTGGCCAGATTTTCTGCAGACATGGTTGCACGCGATTGGCTACGACTTGGCAATAACCTAGTAGGCTTCGCAGTGGGTGCAAAAAAGAGCCTTGAGCAGTTACGTGGAATTGATAGGGATCAGTTCCGGATTTTGACGGAAACCTTTGAGGACGCTTTCTCTGCGCTCAAGGCATCAAAAATCAATGTCGGTAAATTTCGGCGTGAACTATCGATGCACTTTTTTTCTAACCTTGATCGCTATCATGATGTTGACGCTGACGAATTAACTAAAGTCTTCTTTGATGAAACGATGGTCGACTAAACGCTATGCGATCATTTCATCTCGTTGAGCCGCCAAGCATTCACGGTGTGCCCGAGCGTCCTTTCGGCCTGGGGCAACAGGGGTATGCGCTACATGAGATTGTGAGTAAGCGGTGGCTGGGCACCGCGGTTTTCGTGACGGGCTGATTTTGGCATGCGCTTGACCTGGTGTGTCGGGAGCGCGGCTTCATGGAACTACAAAGTGAGCTACGGATGGAGCCTGTGAACCGGGC